>Ga0187833_10006286_pt1 | contig 11022 bp, 10 predicted proteins | sample ETNtaG_37_FD_167968 | JGI IMG/M metagenome (GOLD analysis project Ga0187833, IMG submission 167968) | Marine microbial and viral communities from oxygen minimum zone, Eastern Pacific Ocean - ETNP2014_SV_400_PacBio MetaG (Illumina Assembly) | ecosystem: Environmental > Aquatic > Marine > Hypoxic... | reverse complement strand
TATGCCAATTGCTCACGGAGAAGGCAGGTTTACTACTACAGACAAAGCACTGTTCGATAAACTCAAGGATAACAACCAAGTAGCTTTCCAGTATTGCAGCGAAGACGGAACTGTTTCGCAGGACAAGACAGTTACACCAAATGGATCAGAATTTGCAATCGCAGGAATCTGTAACCCCGAAGGAAACGTCGTAGCGCTTATGCCTCATCCAGAACGAACATCAAAAGGGGACCCGTATTTTGCTTCCGTGAAGTCATGGATCGAATCTCACCCTGCGAGTAATCGTAAAGCTGTTGTAAAAAATAACAACAACTCTGATGTCCAATTGCCAAGAAGAGATCCAAAGGGAGTCGAAATATTTATCGAAACAATCATTGTAAACAACGAAGAGCGCACAGTAGAACAGGCAGCGAAACGTCTACTAAGTAACATCAGTTTAAAGCAAATGAAGTATTTCTCATTAACAGGTGACCCTCAGGAAGTCCTAGGAACCATCTCGCTTTTTAATTCAAATAAAGAAAAAGCTGCAATCAGAAGAGGTAAAGAGTTTTTTACGTGGGATGCAGACAGCAAGAAAGAAGTACCATGTGACATAGATCGAGATCAAGTTGTGCTGCTAAGGAGAGATACTCCTGATACAGGATCTGCAAGTCTTAAAGAGGGGAGCGAGACAGGGGTTTGCTACCTTTGCTCAGGTGTATCTGAAGAAGAGATATCGAAGTCTGATGTCTTGGAGATATTTGGAAATCTGAATTCGAGCACATTAGAACTTCTGTAATGACGAAGAAGAGGATCACTCTCCTGGCACACAATATCAGGTCTCTCTGGAACGTGGGGTCGTTCTTTCGTACTGCAGATGCAATGAACGTCGAGAAGATATACCTCACTGGATACACAGCTACACCGCCGCGAAGAGAGATATCAAAAACTGCAATTGGTGCAGAAGGTTGGATAGATTGGGAATACGAAAAAGATACTGCAGCAGTCATCGAAAAACTCAAGTCAGAAGACTGGAAGGTAGTAGGACTAGAGATTACAGAAGGTGCTACAAAAATATCAGAATTCACAGCATCAGAAAAAACCTGTCTTGTTCTTGGTCACGAAGTAACTGGAGTCCCAGAAGAGATTATCAAGCTCTGCGACGATATTGTGTACATTCCGATGCACGGAAAGAAAGAATCACTTAATGTAAGTGTTGCTGCAGGGATTGCGTTGGATCATCTTCGAAACTGTCTGAACCTTGATTCATAGGATTAAAGGATGAACTTGATTGTAGTAATGTGCAGGTGTACTGTAGTACACCTATGAAACACGTAGACATCACTAGAAATATCATCGGATGTGCAATGAAAGTTCACTCGTCACTCGGAAACGGATTTCAAGAAGTTATTTATCAAAGAGCTCTCGCAATCGAAATGCGCAATTGCGGACTTGAGTTTTCACGTGAATTAGAAATGCCAATTTACTACAAAGATTATGATATAGGTAGAAGGCGAGTGGACTTCTTTGTAGAGGAGGTGATCATGGTAGAGCTGAAAGCATTGATACAATTAGAGGATGTACATCTTGCACAAGCAATGAATTATCTTGAGGTATATAAAATGCAAATTGGGTTGCTCATCAATTTCGGAGCACGAAGTCTACAATTTAAACGAGTACACAACAATAATAAGAATAATCCTGTAATCCTTTAATCAGGAAAATCATGGTTCAGACAGTGTTCATCGGATCTATGTCTACAACAGTATCAGTCAAATCCAAATGTTTTAGTGCTTCTTTAGGATTCTTCCCTCTCATAAATATATGCCACTCTTTTCCACCTCCAAAGAGGGTAGGAGCGCAACCTAAAGCCAAACCCTCTGCTTTCTCTTTAAGTAAAGCATACTGTACGTCGCTGCGACTTCTTGGCTCTATACCGCGGTAAATTAGCCTCACCATTTCTGTGGTAGGCGGGTAGCCGGCGAGTCGACGCAATTCGAGTTCTTTTGTAATAAATTCTTCTGTTTTATGTAACGCCGCGAGCTTAACTTCTGCAGATTCGGGTCGAAATGTCTGAATTATGACTTCACCAGGTTTTTTTCGCCCAGATCGACCTGTAAGCTGCGTGAGCAATTGGAACGTTCGTTCACCTGCTCGGAAATGTGGCAAGCTCATGCCTATGTCAGCGACTAGCACTGCAGCGAGAGTTACATTTGGTAAATCTAAGCCTTTAACAACGGACTGTGTCCCAAGTAATATGTCTGCTTGGTTCTCGAGCATCTTTTTTAGGAGCAGTCGCATTTGTTCGGGGCTCTTAAGTGTATCTGCATCGGCCCGGAGTATTCGTGCATTGGGAAACTTTCTAGAAACAATATCTTCTATTCTCTGAGTCCCCGCTCCAATTGGCCGAAGATTAGAACTGCTGCATCCCGGACAGAGCTCTGGCACCTGAGCAGTCGCACCTGTTGTGTGGTCTTGCAAATAGACAGACTCTCCACGGCGATGGACAGTAAATGGAAGATTGGAATCTGGTGATACGATTCTTCTTCTGCAATCAAGACACATAATAGAAGTTGCAATTCCCCTTCGGTTCAAAAAAAGTATCGTCTGCTCCCCTTTTTTGAGTCGATCTTCGATCGCATCGAATAATGTATTGCTAAAAGGATAATAATCGCCAAATTTTACCTGTGCTAGATCTATAACTTTGACTAGCGGCATCTTCGCATCACCATAGCGATCATCCAATCGTGCCAATGAATAGCGATCAGATTGCGTAGCACGGTGCCATGCTTCTATAGATGGAGTTGCTGTTCCCATCACGAGTTTTGCATCAAACTCCTTACATAGTACTTCGGCAGTTTCTCTAGAATGATATCTCGGAGTCTGTTCATTTTTGTAAGTCCATTCGTGCTCTTCATCGATAATAACAAGTCCCAAATTAGTCACAGGAGCAAAGAGTGCACTGCGAGACCCAATAACGAGTTTCACGTCTCCAAAGCGAATACGTTTCCATTCCTTTCTTTTCTGAGCAGGTGTTAGCCTGCTATGGAGCATAGCTACCGATTCTTTTCCGAGAAGATCGGTAAACCGATTTATATTAGCTTCAGTTAATAGAATCTCTGGTACAAGAAGAATTGCCTGCTTACCAGCTTCGACAGTATCTGCAATAAGTTGAGCATAGACTTCTGTCTTTCCACTACCAGTTACCCCAAAGAGAAGTGAGGGCTTATCAGAATTTTTTATGATGGTATAGGCTGCTATTTGCTGATCAGAAAGTGTCGGACGATTCGCAGTTGGCAGTTGGCAGTTGTCAGTTGCTGGAAATTCACTTTTCCGCCTTTCAATTACTATTCCTTTTTCAACTAGAGTATTGATTACTGCTCTACTCACACCAAGTTCAGCTCTAATGTCATCCCAAGAAGCCCATGAAGCTTGTTTCAGAAAATCGATAACAGATTGCTGCTTTGTACTTTTTACAGTACTAGCAACTGACAACTGATAACCGACTACTCGCTTGGGAATCAAAGATTCCCAAGGCGGACTTGGTAAAAATACTCGCATGGCTTGTCTTAGGTTGCAACAATAATACTCAGCCATCCATCGAACTGTCTTAATGTGAGCTTGGGTTAGTAGTGGGTGATCGTAGAGTTGATTCTGAATTTTTTTGAGGTCAAAATCCCCTGCTGGTTTAGTAGATCCTAGGACTATTCCTTCTACTGATTTATTACGAAGGGGGACTTGAACAATGCAGCCATCAGCGATATCACTCTCTGATTCATAGCTTAAACCACCAGAGATCCCTGGAGATTTTGCAGCAGTAAGAACTGTAAGAAGCATAGGGGGATATCATACTTCGAAGCTTTTATGATTGCCATCACGATAGGTAAAAGTTACTATCTGGCACGTCGGGGTGTAGCTCAGTTGGCTGTTGAGCATGGCCTTGGCCATGCGAACCATAAAAAAGTGGTGGTACTCTAGCCATCGCTCTTATTTTAGCATAAAATCTGCAACGTCGGGGTGTAGCTCAGTTGGCTAGAGTACGCGCTTTGGGAGCGTGGGGTCGGAGGTTCGAGTCCTCTCACCCCGACCACTAACAAACAATTATTGACTTCTTCCACTTGTAGAACCGTAGTTTCTGCAAGGATTGTTAAATTGGCGGATAGCGCCAACTGTAAGGCATGGATCTGGCAAATTTCTTGATCGCATAGATCTTCTAATAGCATTAATACGATCTAGACCTTCTGTTTCACGAATAATTAAACGGCGACTGCGACGTCCAGCTCGGAAAATATCAGCATCAATAAGATTTGTTCGAGAGCGGAACCTTTGCTCTTTTACGTTCTGCCTACGAATCGCATCTTGTAGATAGTTTTCTGACCTTTCTTTGTATTGCTGAGTTCTAGCTGCAGACCTATCGTAGTGTGCTGCGTCTCTGATACGTTGTCTTTCTGTTCGTCTCGCGCTTATGATTCTTTTTCGTTCGTTAGTTATACATCTACGAATGAGAAATTGCCTTGGATCATGCCCTGTGCTTTCTTCTACAAAATTGATATTTAATGTAGGAAGTGGGTACATTGCTTTGCATGTTTTCACTACATCGTTTGATACCGTTTGTGCGAATGCACTAGGGGCATAAAGAAGTATCCCGACGAAAATAATATACATACGACTCATCAGTATCCTATTTTCATCAATTTTGCTCATTCTTGCAACAAATTGAGGATGACAAAGTGCAAATAGAATCTATAATTAGGGCATGACAAAGTATTGGTTTAAACCAAAACGGTACGGATATGGATTCTATCCTGTAAGTTGGGAAGGATGGCTTGCCACACTAGGATTGGTGTTCATCATACTTTTATCTGGTTGTAGCAATAACTTTTTTATCGAACCAGGACCAACAAAGGAACAGTCTATTAGATTTTTCCTCGACATCGTGATTATTGCCTCACTGGCAACTCTCCTTTTTGAAAAGAAGATGCAAGAAACTCTAAAGTGGAGATGGGGGAAGAGGAAGTAGTCTTACGGAATCGTAAGTTCGTATCGTACGCAATCGTGACGATCCTCTGCTACGTAATAGTTACATGTTTGAACTGCCTGCCTCCAGCGTTGAAGCTTTGCACGCTTTTGCCTTAAAAGTAACTGTTGCTGTTGCTTTACTATAAGTCGCTTAGAGATTCTGTGGTCCTGAAGCAATATCTCTCTATCTGCTAGTGGCACATTGTGATAATACGAAATGCGAGTGCGTTCTTGTTTTTGCATTCTAGTATTTAATGTTCGTTGTGTTTCACGTCTAACTGGTGCGTTATCTCGTGTAATTGTTGAGTAGTGTGTTACCCCTGCTCTACGCAAAAGGCGTGAAGCATGCTCGTATTGGTCTCGTGTGTTATCAATACAGCGTCGTAGTTGTTGTAATAGAGAACCATATACAGGTTCTGTTCGACCAAATCCAAGCCTGTCTCTGCAGTGTCTTTGTAAGTCTGATTGATTTGGTACAACGGCAGATGCAAAATCTATTGGAAGGCTTGGGAGCAATCCTACAGCGAGAACAGTAATGGCAATGAGTCGTTTCATAGGCTTCTTGAGTAAAGAAGAGTATCGTATACTACTCTCATGCAACTAACAACTCCACTTTCAAAGGTCCTACGTACGACTAAGGATTACATAGAAGTGCTAGAGAATATGGAGCTAACAACTGTCGAGGATTTATTGTTATATCTTCCTCGAGCACATGAAGATCTTTCGATGATGCACACACTTGGTTCTGCCCCCCTAGACTCCAAGGTTACTATTTCTGGAGTAATAGATAATCTTAAACTCATTCGAACACGAACAGGCAAGCAACTGGTAACAGGAAAGTTTTTGGATAGCGATGGAACAAGCTGTGAAGTTATTTGGTTTAATCAGCCACATATCAAACGAATGCTCTCCGATGGACAAGACATTGTAGTTACAGGGAAACTTGTAGAAAATGGATACAAACTGCAAATGCAGAGTCCAACATTTGAAAAACCAGGAGGAGGAGATTTGGTTCACTCAGGTCGTCTTGTTCCTATTTACCCACAACATGACAAGATAAACACAAAATGGTTACGAGAAAAGATCAATACTATTAAGAATGCTATCGCTGAATTACCAGAAACACTTCCTCTTGATGTTGTGAAAGATGAGAATTTTTTGTCGCGCTCGGATGCAGTGTATGCAATGCATTTTCCAGAAGACCCAGATCAGGTACAGCGCGCACTGGATCGGTTTGCATTTGAGGAATTGTATAAGATTCAGATCCATGCCTTAGAAGAAAAGAAAGAGTGGCAAGGAGAGCGAAATAGCAAACTTAAAATTCCTATGAATGTAGATCTGATTAAAGATTTTTTTGCCTCACTAAAATTTATACCAACCGATAGCCAGAAAGTTGCAATATTTGAATTACTTACTGATATGGAAAAAGATGTTCCTATGTCTCGTCTTCTAGAAGGAGATGTGGGTTCTGGTAAAACTCTTGTGGCAACTGCTGTTATCGCAAATGTAATTGAACATGGTGGGCAGTGCGCTTTTATGGTCCCGACGGAAGTTCTTGCGAAGCAACATACGGAATCTATTGGTAAAACACTTGTAGGATTCCATAATTATTGCCAAAAAGAAGGCATTGCTATGCCATGCCCTAAAGTGGCACTACTAACAGGCTCTGTTCCAAAGGGGCAGGGGGAGGAGATACGTGCAAATATCGAAGTAGGCAATTTCGATTTGATCATAGGAACACATGCTCTAATAGAAGATAAGGTACGGTTTAAAAATTTACGTTTAGTTATTGTCGATGAGCAACACCGTTTTGGTGTAGCACAACGTGATCGACTAAAAGCAAAAGGCAGCCCGCACTTTCTTAGCATGACGGCAACACCAATTCCTAGAACATTAGCTCTTACTGCATATGGACATCATGATCTTTCTGTACTCACAGAAAAACCAGGAAACAGAAAACCTATTCATACAAAAGTAGTTTCTCCAGCAGATCGTAAAACAGTAGAGTTATTTATAGATAAAGAGATCGAATCTGGTAGGCAGGCATTTGTAATTTGCCCATTAATTAAAGAATCTACTAAAGAAGACTTCTCTGAGATCAAAAATGTAGAGGCAGAAAAAAAGCGCCTAGACGAGAGTTTTTCTCATAGAAGAATTGCTATGCTTCACGGAAAGATGACTCCGCAAGAAAAAGAAAACATCATGCGGTCGTTTAAAGAAAAAGAATATGACATCTTAGTGTCTACCTCTGTAATAGAAGTAGGAATAGATATTCCAAATTCCACGATCATTGTTATAGAAGGATCAGAAAGATTTGGGCTTTCGCAATTACATCAATTTAGAGGTCGTGTTGGTCGTAGCGATTTCAAAAGTCATTGCTTCTTGTTTACTACCAATCCAGACCAAGCAAGAAGTGCTAGACTAAGGGCAATGGAGAAACACGACTCTGGCTTCGAGCTTGCTGAGATCGATTTGAAACTCCGAGGTCCTGGAGAAATGTTTGGATTGCGCCAAAGCGGAATACCAGAAATATCTGTAGCAAATCTTCTAAATCCAGAGCTTGTAGTCCGTGCAAGAAAGGCTGCTGAGAAGTACTTAAAAGTTTCTTAAATAGGCTCAAAGGCTGATTCTGCATAAGTAAATGTAAACAATATTGATAACAAATTCTTAATAAATCAGGTTGTACTGAGCTTATAGGCTGCTAGACTTGTTTTATGACTGATCCTGCAAACCCACCAGCAGGAGGAAATCCTCCTCCTCCACCTCCGCCTCCTCCAGCTGGACAAGATCCAGCGTCTACGCCTATTCCTGATGGGCCACCACCTCCGCGTCCTGGAGAAGGTGTACCAGAAGGTGGATTGGATCCAACACAAGTATTTGCAGCACCCCCACCTCCACCACCTCCACCTCCAACAGATGGATCTGCACAGGCGCAAGACCAAGGGCCACCTCCACCGCCACCAGGACCTTTGCCTTCAGATGAAGATCTTAAGGCTCAGGGATTTGACGATGAAGATATCAAAGTATTAAAAGAAGTAGGTGACTACAGATTCGGAGCTGTAAACTCGTCACTCAGTAATGATCAAATTACGGTTCCTGCACACTCAGAAACAAAGTTTGACGAGCAAGAATTCCTCGGACTCCTTCGTGGAAGCATCTCTCTTACTCGTGATGAGAAATGGAGAATTATCCAAGCTATTCCAAAGCTTTCGCAATTCCAAATCGATGAGCTTAAAAAGATTCTGGATGAAGAAAAGCGCAAGTTCTCTCAACTCAGCCCAAAACATTTGCTACAACTTCAAAAACTTGAACAAAAGCATGGTGAAGACTGGAAGGACCTTCAGTCTATTACTGTACAGCAAGGCGCACGTGAAGAAGAGCAAGGACAAGCTGATGAAATTCGAAAGCAGCTAGGACTCTAATTTATTGCACGTTCATTCTGTATAGCAGAAATATTGCTATACCGATTATCGAGAGCACGACTCCTTTTGCTTTAGAGCGCCCAGACATTTTGTAGGCTCCACTAAATAGAAGGAATAAGTATGCTGCAAACGTAAAACTGAGAACAAGCGGAGAGAGAAATAGACTTTCTGCGTACGGAACATGATACGGTGTTTCCTTAATGAATTGATAGGAACCAACTGCATATACCAAGCAGTACCAAGCTAAAAGCCAACCTGCATAAAGCCTAAGTGTATCAAGAAGAGGAAAATACGTTGTGCTTGAAGAAGGCGTAGTAGTAGCAGGGGCAGGCTCTGGATACTCCTCTAGATCTGGAGATGACTGCATGGCATCTACCCAAGGCGCATCAGGCTCTTTACTTGCTGATGTTGATGCTTCGTAAATCTCTATAGGCTCTAATCCTAAAGCTATCACAGACTCTCGCGCCGCCTGAAGGCTATGAGCATCTATGACACCATCAATTGTTTTGCCAGATGAGTCCGTTGCCTGATACGAGTAAGTAGTCATGAGACACTAGCTTGCGTAGTCCGTAATATTTTGTGTGATGTACAAAATTGCACTCTCCAAACTCTTGTCTCCAGATATTCTGAAGTGACGACCAAATGTCCACTCTTTGTATCCTACAGCCTCACCATTATTTGTATCTACTGTACCGTCGGCTTCTCCAATGGTTCCTGCAATAAGCTCTATAACAAGTGGTCCTTGTCCAAGGCTTTCTATAGGCTCTGGAGATAGTTCTACATGCCAGAGAGTACTACTCGTAGCTCCGAAGGACTTAAACCACCAGTTGCGGTGTACAGGTGCACAGAATGAAATATGAGAAGTGCAATACTGCTGTGTCCAGTTTTCTGCAGCGTAATCTTGTCTTGCCATTACCTCAATGCGCTCTAGTAGATCTGCACTAGGCTCTACTGGTGCTTCTTCTGCTGGCGCCTCTTCTTCAACAGGTGCAGGCTCTTCATCTTCTGTATTCGGTAATTCTTCTGGCTCTGCATCTTCTGGAGGCAATGATTCTTCCGGTTCTTCGACTAGTTCTTCTTCTGGCACAACATCATCTTCATCTGCAGGAGGAAGTTCTTCTTCGACTGGTTCATCACTTGTACCTTCTTCTATTGGCTCTTGCTCTTCACCTTCTTTAAGAATCAATTCGATACGTTCTACACGCATAATCATTCCACCTGCTTCAACTGTTGGACGAAGAGCACCAAAGATTTGTACATCCTCACCTACATAACCGTTCAAATCCAAATCATCAGCTTCTAAAAGCACAAACTTTCCACCTGGAAGCACAAGCCTGTGTGTTCCTTGATTGTAAACACTAATACCAGCAGGTTGAACGACACCTGTATACGTAACATTTTTTGTCTCACGCACTGGAGCATCTTCGATAATATCTGCTACTCCTTCTTTTGCTTGATCGTACTCTACTTCTACAAGTCCACATCCTGTGAGTGCAAGTGTTGAAGCCGCTAGTACTGCTAATGTATTTTTCATAGTTAGTGTGAGTATACCGATGGTCCTTAGAGATACACAATAAGAAAAGGACGGTAGATTACCGCCCTTTTCATTTCATTGCATACCAATTTATCGTAATTCGTCTACTGCAGCTTGGAAAGCGCTAACAGGTTGAGCACCAGAAACAAGGCGTGAGTCGCCCGTCTTGATATTTAAGACAATGTTTCCTGGAGTACCAGAAACACCACCGGCGCTACCGCCAGCCATGTCATCTTGTACGTATTGTGCGTATGTTCCGTCGTCTACACACTTTTGAACTTGAGCTCCGTTAACACCAGAGGCGTCAGCATACTCAGAGATCTTGGATGCATCTGCACCCTTTTCAAAGATCATATCAGTAAATTTCCAGAAAGCGTCGTCGCCTCCTTGTTCCCAAACACACTCAGATGCTTCTGCAAGTGGAGTTGCGTTCTGGTGGAATCCTAGAGGGAAGTGTCGATATACCCACATTACGTCGTCGTTTGCGTCAATAAGAGCTTGCGCAGTTGGGTGATGACGTCCACAGAAAGGACATTCTGCGTCAGAGTATTCTATAAGAGCAATATTTGCGTCGCGGTTTCCACGAATGTGGTCACGCTTAACATCTACAGGCTTAACGTCTTTTGCTGTAGGCGCTGGAGGTGGAGCAGAAGGTGCTGCAGGTGATGGAGCAACAGCTGCTGTAGGTGCCTTAATAGTCGAAGTGTCGCCAGAACTTGTAGCAACACCGTATCCAACAATAACTCCGATGAGAACCATTGAGATACCGAACCAATGTGTATTAGATGAATCTGCCATAATAAAAGTAAAGTAGTGAAATAGTAGGAAAAGTTTAATGAAAAAAAATATTACGTCAATAAATCTACTACTCTAACTTCAAGAGGCTGTGTGCCTGTAATTTTGAATATTCATGTAAGGGGCCCGCTCTTGCAAGAAGTATTCTATCTGGAGGGCTCTTATCTGATACTAAATGAAGTGGATCTAATGGAATTACATCTGAAACTGACAATAGTACTGGAACGAGTCTTTCGCCAAGAATTGAAGTTGCTTGAGTAAAGCAGCTCTTTG
>Ga0187833_10006285_pt1 | contig 11023 bp, 14 predicted proteins | sample ETNtaG_37_FD_167968 | JGI IMG/M metagenome (GOLD analysis project Ga0187833, IMG submission 167968) | Marine microbial and viral communities from oxygen minimum zone, Eastern Pacific Ocean - ETNP2014_SV_400_PacBio MetaG (Illumina Assembly) | ecosystem: Environmental > Aquatic > Marine > Hypoxic... | reverse complement strand
TCTACCTGTCCTAAACTGCTGTATGATCCATTTTCTCTTCTTCTCGGTTAACTCAATCATTCAATATCACCAAAAAGAAGAAAATTAGAAGAATATTAAAAGTGTGAACAGATTATCGAATTGAACATCTCTTCCTAACATATATAATCAAGATTATAAATCATTATAAATGCAAATTCCCTGATAATATCAATGGTTACGAAGATAAAAAAGAAAATTGTGGTTGAGGGAGATGATAGTAAAGAGCATCTTGGCCTTGTCCACGTGGTTACAGGTGATGGAAAAGGCAAAACAACCTCTTCCCTTGGCTTAGCACTAAGAGCACTTGGAGCAAATCTTAAAGTCTACATGATCCAATTCTTGAAATCAGGTCTCACCTGTGAGCTTCACACCATAAAGAATAACCTCACAGGCATGGAGATTGTCCAGTTTGGGGTTGATGCAATAAAAGAAAGACAGCAAAAGCTTGATTCATTCAGAGACAAGGGAAGTAAATTCGTTTTCAACCCTGATGAGGTTGAAAAAGAGGCAGCATTATTAGGATTCAGACATGCAAAGAAAATTATCCAGTCAGGGGATTATGATCTAGTTATCCTGGATGAGATCAACGTTGTTTTGGATAAGGGCCTTATCCCTTTAGATGAGGTTCTTGAGATCCTTGAAACTCATGGTAATGTGGAGTTGTGTCTTACTGGAAGAGACGCACCAAACGAGATAAAGGCTAAAGCAGACTATGTTTCACAAATACAGAAGATTAAGCATCCCTGGATGAAAGGGATTAAGGCGAGAAAAGGGATTGAGTACTAACTCCCTCCCAAGGAAACTTTGGAATAATATCAATAGTATCTAAAAAAAAGTCAGCCCTCACATTTGTTTTATGCATAACATACAAACAACAGGTTGAGGTTTTTGCTCCCAGGGAGTCAAAATATGCCCTAGCAACCTCTAGTGATCTGCCCGTTTCCAACATATCTTCTACAATAAGCACTTTTTTACCCTTAAGATCCATCGAGACATCTGCAAGAATCTTTCTCTCGCTTCCCTCTCTTTTCATTTTAATCATAAAATAATTCTGCACTCCTAAACTATGGGCAACAAGTAATGCAGGGACAATCCCTCCCCTTGCTATTCCTACAATCACATCTGGCTTGAAGGTTATCTTAGAACACAGCTTAGCAACATTTTTAGTGAGATCTTCCCATTCCATAAGAAAACTAAGGCAAATATCCTATTTAAAGAAAGTGAAATCATCATCTAGAACACTAATCTAACGATGATGCCGTCTTTTCGGCCCTCTACTAAAACCCCTTCTAGGGCCTCCTCTATTTCCGCCGCCAAAGCGCCTTTGAGTCCGAGGAGGTATTTTTAGCTGGACTCGCTTAATATAAGGTTTCTCCTCTTTAGTAATATTAACATCATTATCTCTCAATACTCTGCTAAAGTTATCATGGTCTCTATTAGTCAGCAAGTTGATTGCCTTTCCTTCCTTACCAGCTCTTGCTGTCCTTCCGATCCTATGGATGTATTGCTTACTCTCCTTAGGAATATCATAATTATAAATATGTGAAACACCTGGAATATCCAACCCTCTTGCAGCAACATCTGTGCAAACTAAGACATGAACCTCCTCTGTTTGGAATTGTTCAATAACCTTATTCCTCCTTTCCTGAGTAAATCCTCCATGAATTGCCAAAGCATCTACTCCCTGTTCTTTAAGATTCATTGCTACTACATCTACCTCTCTTCTTGAGTTGCAAAACACCATGACTGTGCCTTTCTTTTCCTCTTTGAGCAAATGCACTAACAAAGAAAATTTAATACCATTATCAAGATCATAATAAACCTGAGTTAGCTTTGAAGGATCAACATAGGTTTCTGCTGAGATCTTAACTGGGTTTTTCATGTATTTCTGCCCAATTTTGATAACATCCTGATTGATAGTGGCAGAAAACAATAAGGTTTGCCTTTCCTTTTGGCATTGGCTAATGATCTTAACAACATCATCCTTAAAGCCCATATCAAACATCCTATCAGCTTCATCAAGAACCAGCATCTTTACCTTGCTAAAGTTCACAGTATTCCTCTCAAGATGGTCTAGTATCCTTCCAGGAGTCCCTACCACAATATCTGCAGTTCTAAGTCGGTTCATCTGAGGATTAATTGAAACTCCACCATATACCTGGACAACATTTAATGGTTTAAACTTTGAGAAAAATACCAAATTTGTAGTTATCTGTTCAGCAAGTTCCCTTGTAGGTGTTAGAACCAGTGCTTGGATTCCTTTTCCTCTTGTACAATACTGAATAAGCCCTGCTCCAAAAGCAAGTGTTTTACCTGAACCTGTTGCAGAACCAGCTACTACATCCTTTCCCTCTAAAACTAATGGGATAGACTTGATTTGTATCTCGCTTGGCTCTTCAAAGCTCTTCTCCTTTATGGCCTGTAATATAGGCTCTATAATTCCTAATTTTTTGAAATTTTCCATGAATTTAGAAAAAGACGATTGATTTAGTATTCAAAAGCTCTTTCTTTCACCAAATAGAAGATCTTGTGGGTAGTATTTAAACCTTTGCATTATCATCACTTATAAGAGGTGGCTTTTTAATAGCTTTACTGCTGATCTGCCGTTGATGAGGGGATAAAATACCTAATTATTCGGTGCTGCAGCCCTAATCATACGTACAGCTTTGAAATTCGCCTTTCGGATATCAGCAACTCTCTCGATATTTTCTGCTAAGTTTTTACAAGCCGCTTTATAGGCAATCACAAAGTGCCTATTAGCACGATATGCGTTTCCCATCCCTAGCAAAGCCTTTCCTAGAAAATAATTGTCATCAATGCTCTTGGGCCTAGCCTTCTGTGACTTAGAGAGATATTTTACACTTTCCTCATTATCTCCTGCATCATAGAGCGCAACACCAAGATGATAATTATAATGAGGCTCCTCAGGAGCATATTCTTGTGCTGATGTGAGATGTTTTACTGCCTCATTGTTAAATCCAAGCTTCCAATACGCAATTCCAAGATTATGGATTGCTTGGTGACAATGCTTATCCATCCTAATGGCATCATCAAAGATGTCCACAGCACGATCTAGATACCTCCTGGCATCGTATTCATCAATAACACTCAAGGATATATATAGATACACCCTATCCGATGAAACGCATGTGTTTTCTCCTCATTTGATAGATCTCTAATAGCAGCCATGCGATAGGTTAACTGCAGAGCTTTGACAAGATGATCTTCATTTTTTCCTTTTATCCCCCTATCCCAATACATTTTTGATAGGGAATTAAAGGCACGCACTCTCTGTGAGGATACTGCACCATCATTTTCTAAAACAGAATCAAAAAAAGTCTCAGCAGTGTCAAAATGCCCATTCTGAGAAACTTGTCTTTTACTTCTTCGCCAATAGATAACTCCAAGCCCAATATTTGCATCTGCTTTTTGCTCATCTGTGGCTGCTTCCTCACACCCATTGAAAACACCACTGTAGAACTCTTCAGCCTTTTCAAAATTATTTCTGCTAAAATGATAATTTGCAACAATAATCCGCATCCCTGCAGTTGGAAAATTCTTTAAACCAGATAGCTCCTCTGTAAAACATTCAGGAGGCTGAGAGGGTGCAATAGTTTTTTCAGCAGGCTCACTGAACAAAGCTCTTTCCAATGTAAGAGCGCTAACAAATAATAGCCATCTCCAGTTCATACTCCCTAACTTTGATAGTTATTTAAAAATTTATGTATCTTCCGCTATCTTTTTATACTAAAACCGTACAGGAGATCAAATGGATGAAATAACCTCAGAATCAAAGTTTATCTGGAAACTGATACTACAGATACTTTTGCTCCCTATTACAGCAATCCAGGTATTGTTTGGAAAAAAAGAGGTTTCTGATCTATTTGCACCAATAAAGGAAATTTTTACTTTTGTGTTTGAGCCAAGGTTTACAATCTCCATGATCATCATTAATATTATTATTTTTATTGTTGCCTTATTTGCAAGCAATAGCATTTTAGACCTTCTCATAATGCGCCCTTCAGATCTTCTCCAGCTGAGGTTATGGACATTGATCACAGCGGGTTTTCTCCATGCCAATCTTACACATCTATTTGGTAACATGATCGCATTGTTTATTTTTGGCAGAGTGGTTGAAAAAGAGCTAGGTTCTGGCAAAACAGCATTGATATACTTCGGTGCCTTAATCATATCCTCCCTATTCTCCTCTTTGATTCACCTTTTCTGGTTGGGAAACAATACTGCTGGGATTGGTGCCTCTGGTGCCTTAATGGGACTTATAGCAACAGCAATCCTTCTCAAACCATTCTATCTTACCTATGAGCTTATCTTCCCCCTTCCAATAATGGTTGTAGGCTGGCTGGCTATCCTTGCAGATATAACAGGCGTCCTCAATCCAATCGAGGATGGTATCGGCCACTTCGCCCATATTGGAGGATTTATCTCAATAGCAATACTCTGTTTTCTTCTTGGAATAGATGAAAAAGAGAAGCTAAAGAAAGGACTCTATATTAACATAGCATCGCTTGTAGCAGCAGGTTTTCTCCTCTACTACCTTGGTATAATATGAGAAAAACAATACTTTTGCTCTGTATGGTGATACTAATAGCCTGCGCCCCACAGAACCTTCCTCCTGAATCTCAACAATCCAACCAAGTCTGCATTAATGATCATTGCTTTACAGTTGAGATTGTGGACACTCCTGGAGAGCGATCAAGAGGATTAATGAATCGAGAACATCTAGATAATGACCAAGGAATGTGGTTTATCCATGAAGTTGAATCAAGCCATCCATTCTGGATGAAAAACACCTTGATTCCATTAGATATTATATGGATTAATAAAGATCTTGAGATTGTCTACATAGCACATAACGCCCAGCCCTGCGGAGAAACCTGTCCAAGTATTAATCCAGGTGTTGCAGCGCTTTATACTTTGGAGATTAATGGGGGATTGGCTTCCTCTTTTGATTTTGCAAAGGGTGATACAGTTATTATTAAGTAACTTGAATATAATCCCCAATCACAACAATTCTTATATATGTCAAGATTTACCTTTCATCTTTGATGATGGGAAGGAATTTTTCTTCACATTCAACAATAGGGGGTAAATCTTGAGCATGCTCAAAAACCACCCATCTCTGATGGATGGTTTTTGACACTTTCCTTGCTATAAAAACAAAATGATCATAAAGTGGCGTAAGGAGATAATCCAGATCATTGTAGGGATCATAATCTACGTTCTATTAGGAAATGCACGCTCTATCCAGTCAAACCCTTTCATTCCAGGAGCTATTATTGCAGTTAATATGATTATCCCTGTTATTTTTGGGATTCTATTCGGAAGAGGCCAGGGGTTAATGGTTGGGTTGCTAGGCACTTTTTTTAATGCAATGAGCCCAGCAAGAAATGCCTTTGAACTCCTAGCTATCCTACCTCATGGGGTTATGGGTTTTACAGCTGGTTTTTTCAGAAAAAAATGGCCAACTCCAGTTCTTGCATCAACCTTGCTCATAGGGCATGTTCTTAATCTCTTTATGTTTACAATCTTTGGCCTATTACCTTCATCAGTTTTTTCCTCTGCCTCATTTTACTATGGATTGCTCTATGAAACATTCACAGGCATCATAGCTGTTATCATCATAACAGCCCTCTTCAATCTAGCAACCCAGAAAACCTAAAATGGCTCTAACAACAAACACTGCAGTATGGAAAACATTGATAGTTATTTTTGCAATCTTAACATTCCTTTTCTCAGCATTGTTTTTCTTCAGTAATATTTTCCTTACGTTTGTTTTTGGTGTTGGTCTCATCCTCATAACAGAGACATTCATCAATTATTATAGGAAGCGCATGCAAAAATATAATCTTCCAAAATGGAAGTATAAGCTCTATGCGTATATCCTCATTGTTTTCTGGGTTTTTGCAATTCTTATGTTAATAGCAAGCAGCTTTGAAGATCTCGCAACAGTAATAGCCAACCCTGACCAGGCAAAGCTAAGCCTATTCTACAACTATCGGGTTCGTCCCTATATCCCTAACATCATCAAAGACAATTATCTCACAGATGAAGCCTTTTCCAAGGCATCTGCTTACATTTTTTCCCTGTTTTCCTCTACAATTTCAACTGCTTCTTTCTTTCTCTTCAGCGGCATTCTTATAATACCTCTAATGTTTTATCTGAACTTTAGAAGAAAAGACTCACTTATCAAAGAACTCTACAGCTTAGTGCCTGAAAAGTATTTTAGCGGCTTTAGAAGGGCCACACAGGACATTAGCAAGCAGCTGCATGACTTTTATAGAGCTAAAGTTGTTGAGAGCATTATTGTAGGCAGCATCTGCTGTCTGGGTTTCTTTGTTGCAGGACTGAAAGGATGGCTCATTCTTGGATTTTTTGCAGGTTTTTTTAATATTGTCCCATATCTAGGCCCTGTATTTGGAGCTATCCCTCCAATAATTATTGGATTATTAGATGAGCCAATAACTGCATTCTACGTTTTCATTACTATTATTATCTCTCAGCTTATCGATAACTTTTACCTTATCCCATTTATGGTCACGAGCAAGGTAAAGATTGATGCGCTATGCGGCATTGTCCTTATTCTGATAGGTGCCAAGCTCCTGGGGATTCTTGGAATGATTTTCGCAATTCCTATCTATCTTGTCTACAAGATTGTCTTGGTTGAATCTTATAATGAGCTTGTCAGAATTCATGACAATCCTTCAAAATAGTCACCACTCGGATACTATTCTAAAGTAACAGTATTACGAAAAGCATTTAAACTAAACCTTCTACTCCAATCAAGGTGATTCTATATGGTAAAAAAGATGGAAGAGAGTATGCAACAACTCAAGGCAAAGCTTGATGATGCAAAACAAAAAATTATTGATTTGGAACACAAGTTCGAGGACAAAGTGAAGGAACATCCTGTTCAGTCTGTAGCAGTTGCATTTGGCGTTGGAATTCTAGCTGGCGCAGTATTAGCAGCTGTAGCAAGGTGTAAGCGATGAGTTTTTTTTCTGATTTGTTTAATTTTTTTGGTAAAAGTGAGAATTATGTAGAGAAAACAATTAAGATTATTGAGCAAACCATCAAGAAGGAGATTAATCACATTAGAAGATCACTCTTTAAGAACATCTTTCAATTGTTTTTTTATCTTTTTGGTGCTACTCTCCTTATTATTGGAGCTTTGATGTTTGTCTCACGTTACTTTCCATTAGATATCTTACTTATTGTAGCAGGAGTTATTTTACTCTATACAGGATTATTAATTAGAATTATGAAGTAAAGAATAATTCTTGCATTGTGTTGCATTCAGGGCCAAGATCATCTCTTTCTTTAGTATAGTGATACTTCAGTATCTCAATTGCATCAGGTGTTAAATTACTCTCTGGATTAAGACATAAAGGATCGCTAATCTTTTCTTGTTGTTCTAAAATGAATTTCATAACTGCAATAAGCTTATCAGGGCCATTCCTCATCAAGAACTCGTTTTGTCTAATTATCTTTATCTCAAGATCATCTGTATTCTTTTCTTGACTTAAACCCTCCCACAATTGGAGCCATGTTGTTGGATCTACATTTGCAGGACCAGTCACTACTCCTTTTGGCTTGGTGACTAGGGTCTCATCTTTCATAGCTCTCGGAATATCCAATGCATTGCCTGCATAGAGTGCACTGTCATGGGGTAATTCTATTGCAGCGTATCCTTGAAAAGTTTCGTATGGAGCAGAAACTTTAGCTCCTCGAACATGTGGTCCTTGACAAACATCTCTGAGATATTCCGGAGTTATAATTTCAGGATTTCTTCCCATCCAAGAGTTAACATAAAAAAACAAGGGCTTCCCTGTTATTTCAGTGACCTCCCTGACCAATTGATCAAGCTGAGCACTAGTTTTAAGATCCTGGATCATTGCAGCCTGGAGGATAACAAAATCTACAAGATCCTTCTCAACATCAGTATCTTCTACCACCTGAGCGTTAGCCCTGGTTTCATCAATAGTGTCTCCATGCACGCCAATCATTACGTTCAAAGGAGGATCTGAGAAATAGCAGATAGTATTGAGATTCTTCATACTACTTCTGATTATATCCCTCCTCATCCCCTTATCCATATCCCCTGTTTCAGAGGTAAGCGAATTGACAAAAAAAGTTCTTATTCCATCAAGTGCCATGTTTAGGTATCTCTCATTCTGAGCTTCGTGGTTGTATTTACCATCTCTAAAACAATTTAGAACAGGAACAATAACTCCTTGTGGTGGTTCGTAAAACATAGATATAGAATTCTTAGACTATTTATAAGATTTTAGGTTCTCTAAACATCTTTTTGAGCATCTCTTAGCTTTTCCACACAAGGATCACAAAAGCCTAAGCCAACCTGTTTTAGATAACCTCCAGCTCTGCCTGGAAGATTCATAACACACTGTCCGTCTTCCACAAGACCATTACAATGGTTTTGATTTTGATCTACAATCATCTGAGAATCAGGAGCTCCTAATAACAATTCGCCTAAATGGTGTGCAGCTAACTTTACACCATTTTGACGAGCCACCTCAGCAACATCTGCAGCTACTTTTGGAATCCCTACAACAATAAGGTTACCATGATGTGAACTAGCATAAATATCATCTAACTCTTGGCCTCCAACTGATTTGTAAAAATGCTGCTGATCATTACCTAGAACTATATAATCTCGATGCACAACAACTATTGCTATATCATCAGGTGAGATAGAATCTGGAACGCATTTTTTAACATTCAAGTGATCTTTGTCCCCAAATTCAATAATATCATGGAGGGCATAATCTTCTGGTTTTCCTACAAGATCATACACTTTCTTTCTTGCATCAACAACAACATATTTACAAGTGCGTACAAGCTGTAATTGAAGAATAGGTTCAAAAACCTTAGGCACTGATTGTAGCATTGTTTCTAATAACCCGTTCTCAGTCTTATTCTGCCCTATCAAATGCACTAACATAAAGAGAGAAATATCTCCCTATTTATAAATACATTGTATACACCATATATATGTCAGAAATTTACCATCAATCCATTGAAAATCTACGATTTTGAATGTGCTCAGAAATCCAAAAGGATTTCTGACATGTGATTGATGGTAAATTTCTGATCATGCTCAGGAATTAAAAATTCCTGACAGTTTAAAAGAAAAGCTTAACAATAAAAAATACATAAAATAGAAGTAACACAAAGCCTTCCCACTGGGTAATCTCTTTTTCCTGCGTCATGAAGACAAGCATTAAAGTTGCCATGAGCATGAGAGGGAGTGCAAATGTAAGGATGCTTGCTGGCACAACAAGGTTGCTGAAAAATGCAGGTATGCTTGTAACAGCCATTGCATTAAAAATATTAGATCCTAGAACATTTCCTACCCCAATCTCCCCCTTGCCCTTTCTAACAACATCAATAGTAACTGCTAACTCTGGAAGCGAGGTTCCTAAAGCAACAACAGTAACTGCAATGAGCTCTGTTCCAACGTTTAGTATAGTTGAGATATCAATCACTGATCTGATAGTATACTCCGCCCCTAGATAGATAAACAATGCACTCAATAGCAAAATACCAACATCTAAAGAAGTCAGCTTATCTGCAGATAATTTCTTTACAGAAGAATCAGGGTGGCTCTTCTTAGTGTGAACCGTGTAAGTGATGTAGACAAAAAACGCAGTAAGACAGATAAGTGCATCACCCAAGCTAAAGACTCCATCCCAAATTGTCAGAGCAAAGAGAAACGATGTAGCCATAAGAAGAGGGAGATCAACATGCATCAGACTATAATTGAGTTTGATCTTTTTCGCAAGAATAGCAGCTAAGGCTAAAACCAAACAGATATTAGCAATATTAGACCCAACCACATTTCCTATAACAATCTCTGTCGAGCCTTTAAACACTGCAACAAGGCTGGAAACCAATTCTGGTAATGAGGTTCCAATTGACACAATAGTAACTCCAATAATAAACGGTGACAACCCAAAAAACAACCCAATCTTCTCAGCCCTGTCTGTAAAAATACTAGATGCTTTTACTAAAACGCAAAGGCTAACTATAAGTACTATTGCTGATAACATAAATGCCATATAATCACTCCAGATATTGGCCTTTATAAGGGTTTATTACTTTTGGTGAGTAGCAGGATAGGGTGAAGATTTGAAAACTACTTGAAAAACAAAAAAGTATAATCTAGCTTTCCAAAAATTTAAATACAACCTATACTTTCTCTTTTTTTATGAAACAAAATATTAAATCAAATGTTTCCTTAATTTCTCTAGTTACAGTTATCGTGACTGCGTAAGCAGCTCATTGTTTTCTCCACAAGAATTTTTCTAAGATTCTAGCTTGGGTTTGGTAAACCTATAAGCTTTTGTTGATGATTTGTTCTTTGAAGACATAAACTCTTTGAAATTATTTTTATTTTTTTAGATAATACAATCAAAACAATAGCGAGAGCATTCCACAAAACAGCTAATGAGACTGACAATGCTGTTTTTAACATTTCTCTATCAAAGCTCCTTGTTGAGGAAAGAATTCTTAGAAGACTTTGTAGGATAAGTGGGAGATTGCAGGTCAAAAACTAGAAAGCCCTCCAGACTGTGAGAGACCAACAAAGTTAGATTGCGCACAGCGCTTTGGTAAACGTTTGAGCCTCTTTCAGCTGGAGGACAAGTATTGGAATGTGGAGGGTTATTTAAATGTATTGCTGTACTGTGAAGAATTTCCGATTTAGGCCACTACAAAAACGATAGTTTTATATATGTAGTGGCCTATATATATAGTATGTTCTTAAGAAAGCGTAAAGTTGGGAAGAAAGTAAAGTATTATCTTATTCATAATTATCGTGAAGGGAAAAAAGTAAGAAGAATAGAGCGTTATCTAGGGTCGAATCTCAAGCCTAAACAATTAGAAAAACTTAAGGCAAGGGCAGAAAACATCATTCAAGCGAATATTAAAGAACTCAGTGCTTATTATCATGAATTATCCTTAC
>Ga0187833_10006279_pt1 | contig 11031 bp, 16 predicted proteins | sample ETNtaG_37_FD_167968 | JGI IMG/M metagenome (GOLD analysis project Ga0187833, IMG submission 167968) | Marine microbial and viral communities from oxygen minimum zone, Eastern Pacific Ocean - ETNP2014_SV_400_PacBio MetaG (Illumina Assembly) | ecosystem: Environmental > Aquatic > Marine > Hypoxic... | reverse complement strand
TCTCGCGTAAATTTCAAGGACGCCCTGCTCCGCCTCAAAGGCGGATTCACGAAGGAGCGAAGCGACTATCGTGAACCTTTAGGGTAGGGAGGATGTCACACTAAAAGTATTTAAATATAAATTTGTTTGTCTTTTAATGAAGGGGGTATTAGTTGTCATAGTTGTTGTAGTAATTGTGTTATCTGTTGGAGCTTATTTTATGTTTGGTTCTTCTGGAAAGTTAAACTCTAACCAATTAGAACAGCAATTACCAGATGAGGTTGATAAGTTTAATCAACGTTCTAATGTTGGGGATAATGAGCCTACATTAATTGAAGTGATCAAACAAATCCTCCCCACCACTGAGAGAAATACTACGCCAAGAGCACAGTGCGACCATAATGAGCTAACGGGTACAGAAATATGTTGCTCAGATGGGCAGAAAATCTATTACACTTTTACAGGAGCCTCTGATGTACCGACCGGCTGTTTTACGCCAGCCAAAGATGTAGGGACAACTTGCTTGCAACCTCATGATTGCGATAGTGGACAATGCATATTGAGCCTAGAGGAGTTTTATCAATATCGGCAATCTGGCGCCTGTAAGAAGAACGGCATCGCTACCCACAGTTGTCCCGATATCTCAGGTGTGTGTAGTGAAGGTAGGGTAGAAGGTGGAGTATTCTTTATATCACCTGGCATTATTGAACAGGAGATCCTTGATTAGATGCACCTACATCAGGTTGGGTCTTCGTCTCTAAACTCTTGACCCTGGCCCAGCCCTCACAATTCGCCCTAACCTATCTCTTTCAGTGATTCTTCTGGCTATTCTTGGCTCAGGAGCCACAAACCAGAAGGTGGTCTCAAAAAGTGGGATAGTGTGCTGACTGTCCCGATCTTCATGACGACTTGCCAACCCTTTGTGAGGTCGATTTAACGGTATATGTCCACATACTTCAACTTGGTTATCAGCTCTTACTATTACCTTATCAATAACATCTCTTATTACTCCTTTTTTATCATTGGTGTCCAGCTCATCAATGACACGACTCGCTTCTTTACATAGTACATTCAGCTGCGGGAAATGTAGCAAGTCTTCCCGCGCCTCCTCTAATTTGTTGATCTGTTTTTGGTAGGTACTCCTTCGACGCTGGGCATCGTTGGTCACGTTTTTCAGTTGGTCCAACTCCATCACACCAGCACCGTAAGCTTTGTTATACCGTTCAACTTCAACCTCTATCTTGGCGATCAGATCTTCAAGTTGCGCTATGCGCGCGTTTGGCTCATTTTCCTGTTGCAACTGTTGCAGTAGATTCACATTTGCGTGTTGTTCTAAGCGCTCAGGATTGTTGATCAATGACGTTAACTCATCCCATAGCACAAAATCCATTGCGGCCGCATTCACACCGGCACTGAAACATGTTCGTTCTCCGTTGAAGTTGTATATTCGTTCAGCGCAGCGATAGTAGCAATGCCCATGGCGACTACTGCCTGAGCCTACTCTACGCATGCCGCACTCGCACCAAATTAAGCCAGTCAGCAGATAGTTATATTTTGGATGAGCCACCCGTTGACGCTTATTATCTTGCAGCCTTTTTTGTACCCGATCGAATAGATCGCGGTCCGATAGGATAGCTGGAACTGGATATGGGAGCCATTCTTCTTTTGGCCGCATCTGCCGGCTACTCTTTTTCACTTTCTTATATTTCTCATTCTTGATGGGATTCTTAGGGATTACAGCCTCTGATTTGTTGTAATGGATTACGCCATCAATGTAGGTTGTAGCCTGCAGTAAGCGAATGATGGGGCCTTTGGTCCAGTAGTCGCTCTTGGCTTTGCGTGGTTTAATACCGTCTTCGTGCAATTGGCGCCTAATGTCGTTGATTGATAGGTCGTTATTGCCGAACCAATCAAAGATTTGGCGCACCACAGCCGCTTCTTCATCATTGACGGTGACGTGAGCTGGCGCCTCGTCAGTTTTTTTGAATCGGTTATATCCATACGGCACCTGCCCACTTACAAGGACACCATTTTTTGCCTTATACATTTTACCTCGCTGAAAGCGCCGGGCAATCTTCAAGCGCTCGTATTCATAAAATATGCCCTCAATGCCTTGTAGGATTTGATCCTCGTCTGATTCTATTTTTCGATCATGAAGTGAGATTACTTCAACATCGCATGCCTCTAATTCTTCAATGATAATCCGCTGGTAATGGTACTTACGCGCTAATCGGCCAAGGTCATAGGTATATAGCACATTGAATTCTCCGGCTTTTGCAGCGTCGAGCATGGCGTCTAAACCTGGTCGTTCTAAGACAGTGCCGGTCCATCCGTCATCTTTGAATCTCGCATTGGTAGCCAGAGCCAGCCCATCCGCGCTGATGCGTTGTTCCACCTCGTCAATTTGGCTGTCGATAGTAGCTTCGTTTTCTTGTCGTCCGGTCGACACACGGGCATACCACGCTGGTGTTCGGATTAGTGCGTCTGGATTACCAGTCGTAGCATTGTTCGCAGGTGGCTTCATAGTATTGTCGTTGGCCAGAGGTTTAGCTTTTCAGGGTGAGCCTCTGTTTTCTAGTTAAGAATGAGTATGTTGCTCAAGATATTTATTTAACTTTTCGCGGGAGAAGCGCCAAGCTCGCCCGAACTTGGTAGCGGGTAGTTCACCTCGCTGTGCCATGCGATAAACGGTTGTGCGACCCACGCGCATCAGCGAGGCCACTTCATCAATGGTTAGGTATTCTTCTGCATTACTCATAGCTATACTTAATTATACTTTACTGTCATCTAAAGTTGCTCGCTTTTTTCCACTTCCTGCGCGCTTCTGGAGGTTCTTCCTAGCGATAGCAAAAATACGATCATAGGCTCGTTGGAGCCGTTCGGGACTGGATTCGTCACCCGCATATACAAAGCTAATGAGAGGTATTTTGATTTTGCTCATAGGGTGAGTTGCTCTTTCTTTCCTTCTTCGCTAAACATGTTGGAAATCTCGGACAACGGTACTTCTATTGAATGAGTAGGTAATGCTTCGTCCGGTGCGTCCGTATCGTCCATTGTGGTGATGGGTCCAATAGAAATTTTACGTTCGCCACTTTTCCAAAAATCAACCACTATGCCAAATTCCTGTAGGTTTGGTGTTATCCGGCGTAGGTGACTACTAAGTGCCTTAGGATTTTTCGGCCACCCATTCTTTTGCATTTTCGTCTCGACATCAACACGGCCACCTAATTCTTTTCTTAATTCCGTGGCGGTCCCTTCCCACTTTCCACGTTGTTCCACTAAATCGATAATCGGTTGAGCAATAACGGATGATTCTAGAGACAGGTGATTAATGTCGCGGCGATTTTTGTCGTAGGCTGCAAAGAATGTTCGACAAGGGTTTATTTCGGCTAGCCCAATGGAATATATATCGGAAGAGGAATATCAAAATTGGATGACGCGAGGCATGCCTAAGGTTGGCGACCTGTTGTTTACGACCGAGGCCCCTATGGGGAATGCTGCCGTTGTTAATCTTGACGAGAAATTTGGCTTAGCTCAACGGGTCATCAACTTCTCATTGTATGGTCATATGGAATCAAGATATTTAGGTCTATATCTTGCTTCAGACTTATTTCAGCAGATCCTAAATAAATCCGCCACAGGTTTGACCGCGAAAGGTATAAGGTCAACCAGTCTTAAGCGACTTCCAGTTGCAGTTCCACCCCTCGCAGAACAAAAACGAATTGTCGAAAAGGTTGATGAGCTGATGGCGTTAACGAATCAGTCAAGGGCAATTATAGAGGATGGTCAAAGATAAGGATTCTCTTGACCGGTTGTCACAAACCCTAGCAAGAGGGTAGATTTATTAAGATGAAAGCCAAGGCAGCATTTGATATTAACTGGGGTGCAAAAGATCTTCCAGGATATAATTTGGCCTTTAGTAAAGCTAAAGAAGTTCTTCCTGATCCTAAATTAATTTCTTATGGTTATAGGGGGAAAAAGGAGGGGGATTGGGATGTTGGAACATATCCAAATATGGACATCTGGTATGAATACCATTTCTATGTTGGTGAAGGTGAAGAGAGTTATAACTTAGGTAGTGTTGATAAAGTTTATAAAACTTATAAGGTCATAATTAGAAATGAAAATCTTGAAGAGGTATATGTTGGAAGAGATAGTTATATTTTGATGTTAAATAATAAGAAGATAATTAATTTAAATTCACCTATAAATGTAGAATTTAAAGATGCTAGGGATTCTATTGTAAATACAGAGCTATATAAATGTTTAGAAAGCGTTGGAGGGAAGTCTCCTAAGAATGAACCTGAATCTGCAGTATTTGGAAATGGTATGAGTACATCAATAAAAGAGATACAACAACTAGAGGGAGTAGATTCACCAACTTGGAAGATACAAATGGGTACATCAGCCGAATTTACTTTCTTTTTTGTAAGTGTAGAATCTGGGAATATAGAATATGTTAAGAGAATTATTTTTGATTCAGCGTGTGAAAGTATTGATATAGGGGTTAAGACGGATATAGAGGGGAGATAGCTAAAATTATCCATAAAAACTTGGAGAGTATTAGTTAATGATAGTAATTAAACTTAAAGAATAAAAAATGCGAAATTTGCTAAGAACTTTGGATATAACTCAAATTAAGGAGGGAGGAAGGAATGTGGTTAAAGTTAAATTAAAAGGTTCACTTGGAAGCGATTTATCAAAACTTATGTCTATACTATTTATTATAATGTTCTTAGGAATTGTTCTTATATTCTTTTTTGCATTAAAAACAATAAATTTTCCTTTGATATTTAAGATAGTTATTCCATTGATAATTGGGATAGCGTTCTTTATTATAATATTTGGCTTCATAACAAGAGCTTCAATGAGGGTTTTTTTATCTAAAAATGGAAATAAATTATTTGTGAAGAGGGTAGTTTTTCCAATATCTTATGAAGAAACAGTTGCATTAAAGAAAGGTTCTAAACTGGTTTTGGTAAAATTTATTCCTTTGTCAACTTTTGGAAGATATCAGTTGTTGATTAAGAGTGGAAAATATTTAGAAGTTCTTGTGCCAAAAGCAAAATGGTATAGACTTCTTAAACACTATCTTTTTTATAGTCCTGGAACAGCGATGAGGTCGTTCATATATACAAAAGAAGATGCCATGAAGATCTCAAAACTTTTAAAAATCCCTTTAGAGATAAGTAATAAAGAGATAGTGGCATATGTTAAGGATTTTAAATAAAGATAGGGTAAATTTCTTGTTAAAACCAAGTAAATCTAATTTTAAATTCTTTACATGAAAATTTCTTTTAATCCCCAGATTAGTAATACGAGCCAGATTAGGATATAGAACCAGGCTTCTTTTAGGATTTTGTTTTTGTTGTAGATGTTGTTGACGAGTTTTGTTAGTTCTTTGTGGTAGATTGAGAAGCTTATTGAGATTAATAGGGCGAAGAATACCATTGTGGCTAGGATTTGGACTATGTTTATTTCTTGTAATAAGTAGTAGAGTACGATTGCGGCGAGGATTAGGGAGATTGTTCCGGTTAGTTTTGGTTTGTTGAAAATAGGGTTTACTACTGAGATTTTCCAAGTGTTTGGGCTTATTGCGATTACTATGATTTTTATTAAGCTGGTGATTATTAGGATTAGGGCTATGATTTCTATAGGTGTTAGTGGCATTTGGTTTTATTCCTCTTTTGATTGATGAGGTAAGAGAGGTATTTAAGAGTTTTTATTCTAAATTAGTAAAATATTTTAATTCATCTAAAACTTTTCTAGTTATATTCATATTTAGTCTTCCTAATCTTTTAATTATCCTCTTTTTTTGGATTGTGAAGATTTTTGTTGGCTTGATAGCGCTATCATAGTGTAGGTTTCCAAATTCTAGATCTTTGTTTTCTATATTTATTGTTTGTTCGAATATTTTTTCTTGAGAAGTTATTGCACAATATATTATGTCGTTACTTTGATGATGGTGTGTTGAGTTTGAAATTATTAATACGGGTCTTTTCTTAGTTTCTGAAAAGTTTGAGTAAGGGAACGGGATTAGTACGATGTCTCTTTGTTCAAATGTTGTTCCATCTCTCATCGTACTTGTTGTCCCAGATTTCTGCTAAAGATTCTTCGATGATTGTAATTTGTGGAGTTTTTTGTTTCGTTTCTTGTTGTTGATTTGATTGGGTTGTTTCCATGTTTAGATAATGTTGAAAGAATATTTAAATGTGTTTATTCTAAATAAATTCCTGGTTTACCGGGTTTGGCTTTTTTGGATTTGTTTTCTGGGTCGTATTTGTTTTTGTCGTTGACTGCGAAGATTTTTGTTTGTTTGTTGATACGTTTAGATAATGCTTGTTCGTTGTAGATTGATAGTTCATTGGGCATGACGTAAAGATAGATGTTTTTTGGTTCTGTGTTTTGTTTTTCTTTCATGATCTTTAGGATGTTTGAGATGTCTTCTATTGTTTTGTTTATTGTTTGTTCTTGTTTTTCAAGGGCTTCGTCTATTTTGGATTCGTCGTGGGTTGGCCATGATTCTAATGAGATAAAAGATTTGTTTCCAATAGTTTCCCAGAGTTCTTCTGTTATGTGAGGGCAGAAAGGGGTTAAGAGTTTTAGGAAGGATTCTGCGGTTTTTTTGTCTATTTTTTCTTCAAAACTGTTGAATAGCTCTCTTGTTTTGATAATGGCTAAGTTGTGTTCGAAATTCTCTACATGGTTTGTAATTTCTTTGATTGCTTTGTTTATTTTACTTTCAGTTCTTGGGGTAGATTTTGTAAATGAGGTTTTGGTGAAATAGTTATATATTTTGTCAATCAATTTAAGAGTGCCTTGTAGACCTTTGCTGTCCCAGTCGATATCATTGCTAGGTGAAGAGTTAGATACTAGGTAAAGTCTTAGTGAATCTGCGCCGTATTTTTTTATCATTTCTAGAGGCTCCACAATGTTTCCTCTTGATTTTGACATTTTTTCACCGTCAGATCCTTTAACTATTCCTTGAGTAAAATATTTTAATGCTGGTTCATCGAAATTTAGTAGGCCCATGTCTCTTAAAAATTTTGTATAAAATCTGATGTAGATAAGGTGCATTGTGATGTGTTCTGGCCCTCCAATATATTGATTGATTGGGGCCCAATAGTTTGCTTTTTTTGGATCGAAGATATTCTTATTATTTTTTGGATCTGTGTATCTTAGATAATACCATGAGGAATTAGCAAATGTGTCCATTGTGTCCGTTTCTCTTTTTGCTGGTTTGTTGCATTTGGGGCATTTTGTTTCGGTGAATTTTTTGTTAGATATAAGTGGATTTCCTTTTCCAAATTCTACTTTTTTTGGTAATTTGATTGGTAGCTGGTTTTCTGGAACTGGGATGATGCCACAATTATTGCAGTATATTATAGGTATTGGTGTTCCCCAGTATCTTTGTCTTGAGATAAGCCAGTCTTTAAATTTGTATTGAGTTGTTTTATTTCCTAGTTTCTTTTTGATTAGTTGTTTTGTTATTTTATCTATTGCTTCTTTGTTATTCCAATTGTTCATTTCATCGGAGTTTGTTAGACGTCCGTCTCCGGTATAGGCTCTGGATAATGTTTTTGGGTTTAGATCGTAGCCTTCTGGATTGATGACTACTTTTATCGGTATTGAGTATCTTTTGGCAAACTCGAAATCGCGTTGATCGTGTGCTGGGACTGCCATGATCATTCCTGATCCGTAATCTGCTACTGCAAAATTTCCGGTGTAGATTGGGATTTTTTCCTTGGTTATTGGGTTAATTGCATAAGATCCTGTGAAGGCTCCTTCTTTTTCTAGTTCGTCTAGATTTTTTTGACTTGTTGATTTTATCTTTTTTAGGAATTGGTTGACTTCTTTTTTTTGTTCTTTAGTTACTAGTTCATTTAATCTTGGATGTTGGGCTGCGATGACTAAGAATGTTACTCCGTAGATAGTGTCGGGTCTTGTTGTGAATATCGGCCATTTTTCACCGTTTACATCAAATAGGATTTCTGTTCCTTGGCTTTTACCGATCCAGTTTCTTTGCATGGCTTTTGCTCTATCTGGCCAGTCTAGATTTTCAAGTCCAGATAATAGTTCTTCTACGTAATCGGTCGTTTTTAAGAACCATTGTTCAAGATATTTAATTTCCACTTCAGTGTCTTCGTGTCTCCAACAATTGCCATTGATAACTTGTTCGTTTGCAAGTACTGTTTTACATTTATCACACCAGTTTACTGATGCTTTTTTCCTATATGCTATGCCTTTTTCCAGCATTTTTAAGAATATCCATTGGTCCCATTTATAATAATCTGGGTCACTTGTTTTGATTAATCTTGACCAATCGTAGCTCCATCCCATTGCTTTTTGTTGTTTTTTAAAGTTGGCAATTGATTTTTTTGTGTAGTCTTCTGGGTGGGTATTGGCTTTTACTGCTGCATTTTCGGCAGGCAGGCCTAATGAGTCGAATCCTATTGGATAGAAAACATTGAATCCTTGCATCCTTTTGAATCTAGCATAAATGTCTCCTAAGCTGTAAACGAATGCATGTCCCATATGCAATCCTTCTCCTGAGGGATATGGAAACATATCTAGAACATAGTATTTTTGTTTTTTATTTTCTTTGACTTCGAAAATTTTATTAGTTTCCCATTTGTCTTGCCATTTTTTTTCTATTTTATTGAAATTGATTGTTGTCATAATATCCTTAGATTTAATTTATATATAAAGTTTGAGTAAGTAGATTTTGTAATAAGATACTTGTTTACTAAATAAGTAGTTTAATTATTTTTAAGATGTGCATATAATGATATTAGTTTAAGATCATTTTTTTCTTTGTAACCTTCAAAATATATAATTCTTTTTTCATTATCAACAAATATTCCCGATGATTCTCCTACTTTATGTTCGATAGTATCGTTTCCATCTTTAATTGTAAATACTCCGTTTTTTTCACTATTTATTGTGCCTGGAATAAATGTGGAACCTTCTAGCCGAATATAGTCAAATTCCTTTTTAATATTCGCTCTGTTCCTATCATCAATAGGTACAAGTTCAAATTCTTTAGGTCTTAAAGATTTTCTTATTGCAACTCTTCTTATCATGTTTTTTTAGAGATTTTACTATGCTTATATCTTTCTATTGTTGTAATGTAAGGGGATTGTCATAATCTTTATTAAGATTTGGCTTGTAATGTGGTTATGATAGATGGGAAGGAAATGCATGATAAGATAGTTGGTTTGTTGGAGGAACGGGGGCCTAGTTTGCCGATGGGGATTTCTAAGGCGTTGAGGGTTGATAGTTTGTTTGTTTCGGCGTTTCTTTCGGAATTGGTTCGGGAGAAGAGGGTTAGGATGAGTAGTTTGCGTGTTGGGGGGAGTTCTTTGTATTATTTGGAGGGGCAGGAGGGTCGGTTAGAAGAGTTTTCTAAGTATTTACATCCTCGGGAGTTGGAGGCTTTTTTGTTGTTGAAGAAGAATGGGGTGTTGAAGGATGGGGAACAGGATCCTGCTACTCGTGTTGCTTTGAGAAGTTTGAAAGATTTTGCAGTGGGGTTTACTAAGAATGATGTGATTTATTGGAAGCATGTGGTGTTGAGTGATGATGAGGTTGAGGGGATTGTTGGGAATGGTAAGGGTGTTAACAATGTTAAGAATGAAGGAGATGGTGAAAGTGAAGGAAATAGGATTGATAATGTTGAGATAAGGAAAGATAAGGATGTGGGTAAGGAGACAGATAAAGAGATGGGTAAGGTTAAGGAGAAATCTAAGGTTGAGATTGGAAAGGAAGTTAAGGGGGATAGTGTTGAGGGTAATGGTTTTGAGAATCCGCTGATAATAAATGAGAAGAAGAAAGTTAAAGGGAAGTCGGGGTTTGTTTTGAATGTGATTGGGTTGATTGAGGATAAGGGGATTAAGATTGTTGAGGAGATTAGTTATAAGATTAAGGAGTATAATTGTGTGGTTGAGATTAAGTCGGAGTTGGGGCCGATTCGATTTTTGACTCAGGCTAAGAATAAGAAGATGATTAATGAAGGGGATTTGAGGAAATTGTTGAGTGAGGGGCAGAAGATTCCGTTGCCGGTTTTTATGTTGTATAGTGGAGATTTGAGTAAGAAGGCTCGGGAATTGATGGGAGAGTATGGGTCTGTGTTGAAGGCTAAAAGGGCTAGGTTGGAATAGGTGTTTGTTAGTTTTTAGATAATGCATAATTATTTAAGTATGAGTTACTGTTATTCTTTGTAATAAATAACTTTAAAAACCTTTAATTTGATATGTTAAGATGGGACGAATTAAGTCTAAATTGATAAAGAGAACGGGTAGAGAGTTGCTTTCGGAAGAGGACAAGTTTAGTGGTGACTTTGATAGTAATAAAAATGTTTTGAAGGGGACGATGCCTAGTAAGAAGATTAGGAATCAGGTTGCTGGTTATATTACTAGGAAAGTTAAGAGTAAAAGATAGTGAAAATGAGTGAAGATATAGAGATTAAAAATCAGAGCAATAGTGGAGATGTGGCTTTAGTTGAGGGGGGTGATGGGGATTCTGGTGAAATTAAGAATGATGGAGAGTCTAAGGAAGGTAGTGGAGCTGAGGTTGTTAAGGAGAATGTTAGGGTGGATAAGTCTGGGGGGAAGGATAATATTATTTATGTTGGTGTGAAGCCGTTTATGAATTATGTGACTGGAGTTGTGATGCAGTTTCAGAATAAAAGGCAGGATGAGGTTATTGTCTCGGCTCGTGGGAAGTTTATCTCGAAGGCGGTTGATGTTGTTGAAGTGGTGAGGAGAACTTTTTTGAAAGATGAGAATATTAAGATTGAGAATATTAGTGTGAATAGTGAGGAGTTTGAGAATAAAGAGGGGAAGAGGATTTTTGTTTCTGCTATTGAGATTAAATTAGTAAAAAATTAGTTTTTCTTTTTATGATGTGATTGTTTTTTACTTAAGACTTTGTTAATTTTGTGGTCTATTTGATCTAACTTTTTTTCTATTCTTTTAATACGTTTGTTCCTTTTTATGTTTAAAATTATATTGGCTATTTGAAATAAGAAATATATTATGAAAACTATTCCTA
>Ga0187833_10006277_pt1 | contig 11033 bp, 8 predicted proteins | sample ETNtaG_37_FD_167968 | JGI IMG/M metagenome (GOLD analysis project Ga0187833, IMG submission 167968) | Marine microbial and viral communities from oxygen minimum zone, Eastern Pacific Ocean - ETNP2014_SV_400_PacBio MetaG (Illumina Assembly) | ecosystem: Environmental > Aquatic > Marine > Hypoxic... | reverse complement strand
GCCTGGCAATTAAAGCCAAAATTTACTTTAGCTGGATTTGAAGGAGAAATTTTTATTGAAGAAAACACAAGATACTACAAACAAGGTCCTTTTCATGAGTTAATTGGAGTTGCTGAATATTATTTAAATGAAAATAGTAATATTTTTGCTTCTCATTTTGCCCGTGGGTCCACTTTGGGCTCTTCTAAGTACAGAAAAGGCACTAATTTCATTTATAGAATACCTAAAATAGGAAGATTATTCCGCAACCACAGAGGAAAGAAAGACAAACAAAAATGGATTAACATTTGTCATAAAATCATTGACAAAGAGGTAGGACTGTAATAATGTAAGTGTCATATATGAAAACAGTAATACTATGCGGGGGCAAGGGAACTCGGCTCCGCGAAGAAACTGAATTTAAGCCAAAGCCACTTGTTGAAATAGGAGGCAGACCAATTTTGTGGCATATAATGAAAATATATTCTGAATTTAATCAGAAAGATTTTGTGTTGGCTTTGGGCAAGAAAGGAGAGAAGATAAAAGAATATTTCATGGGGCATGACTGGCGCAGTAATGACTTCACCTTGCATTTAAAGGATAAAACAATTGATTTTAAAAATTCAAAAGCAAGAGAAGACTGGAACATTGATTTTGTTGATACAGGCGACAACTCACTCACTGCTTTGCGTCTTTATAATCTAAAAGATTATTTAAAAGGTGAAGAGAATTTTATGTTAACTTACGGAGATGGTTTGGCTAATGTTGATATAGACAAGTTGATAAAATTCCATATAGAAAAAGGTAAAATACTAACTATCACAGGATTACACCCAAGAAGCAAATACGGGGTAGTAAAAACAACTGAGGACGGACTAATAACAGAGTTTAAAGAAAAACCTATCCTAGATAATTTTATTAATGGTGGGTTTATGATATTTAACAAAAGAATTTTTGACGTTTTAGACCAGCACAACGTTATGCTTGTTAATGATACCTTGCCTAAACTTGCCGAACAAGGAGAGGTAGCTTTGTATCACCATGAAGGGTATTGGCACTGCATGGATACTTACAAAGATTATCTTGTTTTAAACGAAGCGTGGAATGAGAACCCTGAATGGAAAATATGGGACAAAAATATAAAAAAAGTTTTAATAACAGGCGGAGCTGGCTTCATAGGTAGTCATTTGGTTGAATTATTAGTTAATAAAGGGTATAAGGTTAGTGTTTTGGAACAAGAAACTACTAACACATGGAGAATAGATCATTTGCTTAATGAAATTAACTATTACTCCACACATAAAGACAGCTTAGATGATATTTTTAAGCAGAATAGATTTGATGCTGTAATACACTTGGCTACTTTTTACAAAAAGAACGATGAGGGCTCTGATGATGCAAAAAAAATGCAAGAGACAAACATAATGTTCCCTACTAAAATTTTAGATTTTTGTTGCAAGTATCATGTAAAGCATTTTATCAATACAGGCACATTTTTTGAATATAAGCTAAACACAAGTGAACCATTAAAAGAAGATTCACCCATTGAACCTTTTAATCTGTATGCGGCCACCAAACTTGCCTTTGAAAATAATCTTAAATATTATGCCTCAGATAATAAACTGAAGGCTATTACTTTACGTCTTTTTGCGCCTTACGGTGAAAAAGATAATGAGAAACTTATTCTTTATTTAATCAAAGGCCTTTTATCTGGAGAAAGATTAAGCATGACAAAAGGTGAACAACAATGGAGCTTTACTTATGTTGAAGATATAGCAAATGCATATTTGAAGACACTCGAATATATTGTTAAAATGGATAATGATTATCAAGTATTTAATATAGGTGCAAGAAAAACAGTTAACATAAAAGATATTGTGGGTATTTTAGAAAACATAAGCGAGAAAAGGTTTAACATAGCTTGGGGAGAGCGTGATTATCCAGAAAATGAAATATTTTCTGCTAAGTGTTGCAATGATAAAGCTAAAAATATTTTAAATTGGCAAGAAAACTATAATATTGAAAAAGGGCTAGAAAAAACCTTTAATTATTATTTAAAACAAAATGGAAATCTATAAAGGAGAAGATATACTTAGGTTGCCTGGTGTTTCAGGCAAGCAGATACAAGGAATTGCCATAAGAAAATTAAGGAAAATACCAGATGAAAGAGGGGCTATTTTTCATATGTTAAGAGCAGATGATGAGCTATTTGAAAAATTTGGTGAAATCTATTTTTCTATGGTATACCCTAAAATTGTTAAGGGTTGGCATATTCACACAGAAATGACTCTAAACTACGCTGTTGTTACAGGTAAAATAAAACTTGTTTTGTATGATGACAGGAAAGATTCAGAAACAAAAGAAAATATTCTTGAAATAGAAACAGGCAGTGATAATTATTTTTTAATTAAAGTGCCTCCTTTTATATGGAACGGGTTTCAAGGAATAGACAAGGTGCCTTCTATTGTGGCTAATTGCGCTACCTTGCCCCATGACCCTAATGAGATAAAGCGTCTTGATTATTTAGACAACAATATTCCCTATAATTGGAACTAGTTGGATGCTTAAAGATTTCTATAAAGACAAAAAAATATTGATAACAGGGCATACTGGCTTTAAAGGTTCCTGGCTAAGCCAGGTTTTGTTTAGCTTTGGCGCTGATGTCATAGGTGTGTCTCTGGAACCCAACACAACTCCCGCTCTTTTTTCTGTTTTAGAACAACAAAAAAAGTTAAATCATAATATAGTAGACATAAGAGACTACCAAAAACTAAAACAAGTCTTTTTAGAACAAAAACCAGAAATTGTTTTTCATTTAGCAGCTCAACCCCTAGTAAGAGAAAGCTATGATAATCCTCTTTATACTTTTGAAACAAATATAATAGGCACAGCAAATGTTTTACAAGCAGTAAAGGAAACAAATTCAACAAAAGCGGTGGTAGTTATCACAACAGACAAAGTCTATGAGAACAAAGAACAAGATACTTGTTTTAAAGAATCAGACAGGTTGGCAGGGCATGACCCTTACAGCTCAAGCAAGGTTTCAGCTGAAATAATAACAGACTGTTACATTAAATCTTTTTTTAATTCAAAGGTAAATTCAGAAACATTAATTGCTTCATCTCGTGCTGGTAACATATTAGGAGGAGGGGATTGGGCATCTGAACGTTTAATAACAGATATTGTTAGAGCTGTTTTTGAACAAAACATACCCCCAACCATAAGAAGTCCAAAAGCAGTAAGGCCATGGCAGTTTGTTTTGGAGTCTCTATATGGTTATTTAATGTTAGCTCAAAAACTTTTTGATAAACAAACCCAGTTTTCAGGTGCTTGGAATTTTGGGCCAGATATTGAAAATTGTATTCCAGTTGAGCAAGTAATACAAAAAGCACTAAATGTATTAGGCAAAAAAGATTATAAAATACGAAAACTAGATGACATTAAACATGAGGCTGGGGTTTTGATGTTAGACAACCAAAAAGCAAAAGATGTTTTAACCTGGCAGCCTATTTTGAATATTGATGAAGCTATAGCCATGACCATGGAGTGGTATAAGAGATTCTATAACAAAGAAGATATTATTGAATTTACACAAAAGCAGATAGATTATTTTTTCAAAAAATGCCAAATAACATAGATAAAATAAAAGAATTGGTAAAACAGTTTTACCAAGAAAATAAGAAAGAAATTTCGCCTAACAGAGTACCCATAAGTGGGAAGGTTTTTGATGAGGAGGAGCTTATTAATTTAGTTGGCGTTGCTCTTGATGGTTGGTGGACGGAAAGCACGTATTCAAAGAAGTTTGAAAACGCATTAAAGAATTTTTTAGGTATGAATTTTTGTTCTCTTTGCAATTCCGGCTCATCAGCAAACCTTTTGGCTTTTAAAGCCCTAACCTCCATTAAGTTAGGTGACAGAAGAATAAAAAAAGGGGATGAAGTAATAACAACAGCAGTTTCCTTCCCAACCACGGTAAACCCAATTATTTTATCTGGATGTGTGCCTGTTTTTGTAGATGTAGACATTCCAACTTATAATGTAAAGATAGAAGAAATAAAAAAAGCTATTACAAACAAGACAAAGGCAGTATTTTTAGCGCATACTTTAGGAAATCCTTTTCAAGTTGAAGAGATAAAACAGTTATGTAAAGAACATAATCTTTGGCTTATTGAAGACAATTGCATAGAAGGAGATAGGTGTTCGGTGATTAGAGTAGATGGCGAGGTACAAGTTCTAACAATCAAAGAGATATATCAGTTATTTAAATTGAACAATTATCATAAATTAGAGGTATTGTCCCACGGTAAAATTATCGTAGAAGACGACATTTATAATTTGTCTGATGAATTTTTGAATACGCTTAGCAGGAGACAGTTTGAAATTATTGAGGCTTATAAGAAATATTGCGGTAATACTGACAAAATTATAGCCAAAGTTGGTATTAGTAGAGCATCTTATTATTGCAGTGTTTGGGAAATTAGAAAAAAGATGAAGGAGTTTACTGTTGTTAAGTGCAAATGGTCTCTAGTAGAGAAGGTTATTTTTAAAGGAAAAAAGAAAGTACTAAATATTACTCAGAATTTTGGACAAACTTGTGTTACAGAAGATCACAGGCTTATGCATTTTCAAGGAGTACAATTGAGAGACAAAAAAGTTATTAATTTTTTTGATAATAATGATAGATTCGTTAATATACTTGCAACGGATAACAGTAAAAATATTGAATTGGATCTATCAAAATATTTCGGGGGCTATTCTCAAAATAATGGCAGTATTCAATATGATGAAAATTGGTTATGGTTTGAATATAAAAAGAAGTATTGGAAAGGATCTTTGTCAGAATTACCCAAGATAAAAAGATTTTATAAGGGTAAAGATTTAGAGGCCTTATGTTCTTTATTTGGTTTTTATTGTTCTGAGGGTAGTTGTGGACACGAAGTCAGAATGAGTTCTACGCATATTGATGAAATAGATTCAGCTATAAAATGTATGAAATCTATTAGCAATTTAAAGAAAATAAGAGTTTCTAGGCAGGAGAGTAGAAAAAATGGGTATATTCGAGGAAATAAGGTTTTTTCAAAAAGCACAACATATTCTTTGAATATGGGACATGAACTTATCAATATACTTTTTAGTATTTTAGGAGGAACCGATAGTCACAAAAAGATGGTTCCCAATTTTATTTTTAATTTAGATAATAAATATAAAAAGATTTTTTATGATTACTATATAAATGGAGATGGTTGCAGGAAGTCTGATAATGATCAAGATTTTGTGGTCACTACGGCGAGTTTGAAAATGGCTTCAGGTATTAATTTATTGAATAATTTACTTTTTAAAAAGTTTTCAAGAATTGTTATTACCAAGGGAAAATATTACGATATATCTCCTGTGAAATGCTTGAGAGCCATAAAAAGAAAGATTAATAGAATTAATTACATTGACACGGAAGCTGAAGTATACGATATAGTTGTACAAGGAACCTCATCTTTTGTTGATGCATGTGGAAATATTTTATTGCATAACTGCGATGCTTTAGGGAGCAAATACAACGGTAAATATACAGGTACGTTTGGAGACTTATCTTGTTTAAGTTTTTACCCTGCTCACCATATAACAACGGCTGAAGGTGGAGCAGTGTTAACTAATAATCCAGAGCTTTATAAAATAGTACAATCAATAAGAGATTGGGGGAGAGACTGTTGGTGCGGTACTGGCTGTGATGACACTTGCAAAAGAAGGTTTAAATGGCAATTGGGCAACCTACCTTATGGTTATGACCACAAATACACTTATTCTGAAATTGGCTATAATTTAAAAACAACAGATTTACAATCAGCAATTGGGTTGGCTCAAATGAGTAAATTGCCAGGCTTTATTGAAAAAAGAAAACAAAACTTTAATTATTTATCTGAAAAACTAAAAGACCTTGATAATCATTTTATTTTACCAAAAGCGCAGAGCAAATCAGAGCCGTCTTGGTTTGGCTTCCCTATAACAATTAAAAATTCAAAGATAAATAGGCAAGAGCTGATGGAGTATTTAAATAACAAGGGTGTGGCCACTCGTTTACTTTTTGCAGGTAATATTACAAAACAGCCATATTTTGTTGATTATAAAATAGAGCACAGAAAAGTAGGGGACTTAGAAAATGCAGACATAATTATGAATAATACATTTTGGGTTGGTCTTTATCCTGCTCTCACTCAAGAGCATTTAGATTATGTTCAAGAACAATTAAGAAAATATGCAAATAGCATTTCTAATTGAAAGAAATATTTATTATAAGTCTTTTGGTTCTGTAATGGATGAGGCCCTTAAAAAAGGCCATAAAGTTTTTTGTTTTCATGATTATGCACAACCAAGAGGTGGCCACCAGAAAGCCTATCAATTTCCTAGCATAGCAAATGTGCCATTATTCAAAAACGGTAATGTTCAAACAGTTAAATATAACAATAATCAAGATTTTTTACAGAAAATTAAGCAACATAATATTAAGGTTTTGGTCACGCTTCATTTTTCTCAACAGCATACTGAATTAAGGGAAAATATAAAGAAACAGGGTGTTTACTGGGTTGCATTTCAACATTCTTTTGATACGGTTAATTTTGCAAAATATGCCCATCTTCCTGATAAGTATTTTGTTTACACAAACAAATGGATAGATTGGATTTTGGATTATAGGATAAAGCAAAATATTTCAGAAGCAACTAATAGGATTAGAGAAACTATAAAATCAACCGGTTTTGTTCAGTTAGATCAAAAATCATTAATTAATAAAGAAGAGGTACGACAAGAATGGGGGATTCCAGAGAGAAAAAACGTTGTATTATATTTACCTTTTCCTTTTGGCTCAAGTAATGATGCTTTTTGGGTACCTTTTATTTATGGTAGAAATATTTCTTTTAAGAGTTTTATACTGTTTTTAAAGAATATAGGGAAGCTAAGATTGCGCCATATCAAACAACTAATAAAAAAACAAAATGATAAAAGTGCAGTCCTCGCCTTAAAAGAATTTTGTAACAATAACAACGCGTATTTGCTGGTAAAGTCCAGAAAAAAAGACCCAGTCCCAAAATATGTAGAAAAGGTAGCAGACAAGGTTTTATATGATGATAATTTTTATCCTTCCACAATGTTAAAGTGTTTAAGTGTGTCTGATTTATGCATCCATTTTTATTCTTCAGTAGTTACAGAAGCTGTGCCAATGGATGTGCCAAGTTTATGTATAACTCCCTCTCAAAAAGACTGGCAAAGTATTCAGGGAGACCTTTGGGACATGCTCTTAATTAAAACAAAAAAGTTATTTAATTTTAGAGAAGCTTCTTACTCATTAACTATCCCCGAGACAATTAAAGAGTTGCCCAAAAAGACATTTAAAGATTTTCCCTTAACAAAACAGGCAAAGCAACAATACGTGAAAGAGTTTATAGGCAACAACGATGTTAATTACTCTAGTTTAGCTGTAAAAGAGATAGAATCCCTTGTAAATACGGGCAAATAAGGGTAAAATAAAGCATAAACAAAGAAAATATATGGATAAATCACCATTACAAAACAAAACAATTTTAATTACAGGAGGGGCTGGCAGTTTTGGCCAGAAGTTTGTTGAAATAGCATTAAAAAAGCATAACCCAAAAAGTATAAGAGTTTTTGACATAAGTGAGATAGAAACAGTTAAAATGAGAAGGCGTTTTAATAATGATGAAAGACTTAGGTTTTTTATTGGAGATGTAAGAGACAGAACACGTCTTCACAGAGCAATGCATGGTGTTGATATTGTGGTTCATACGGCCGCGTTAAAACATATAGATATTTGTGAATATAATCCAATTGAGGCAGTAAAAACAAATGTTGAGGGTGCCGTGAATATTATTGATGCAGCTATTGACAACAAAGTAGAAAAAGTAATTGCTTTAAGTACAGATAAAGCAGTATATCCAGCTAACCTGTATGGTGCTACAAAAATGGTAGCTGAAAAACTTTTTGTACAGGGCAATACTTATGCTGGGACTCAGAAAACAAGATTTAGTTGTACAAGGTATGGTAATGTATTAGCTTCAAGTGGTAGTGTTATTCCTTTATTTCGTGAACAAGCTAAAAAAGGGGAGTTGACCGTTACAGATAAAAGAATGACAAGATTTTGGATTACTTTAGAGGGTGGGGTTGATTTTGTTATTTCTTGTATAGAAAAAATGCATGGGGGTGAAATTTTTATTCCTAAAATTCCAAGTATGAAAATAATGGATTTAGCACAATCAATTGCCCCAAAAGCCAAAATTAAAGAAATTGGCATAAGATGTGGTGAAAAGCTAGATGAAGCGTTAATTACAAAAGAAGAATCACGTCATACTAAGGAGCTTGATACCATGTTTATAATAGAGCCAGAATTTACTTTCTGGACAGAAGAAAGTCATAGTTCTGGGAAGTCTTTGCCTGAAGATTTTGAATACACAAGTACAAATAACAAAGAATGGCTCACTCCCGAAGAGCTTAAAAAACTTTTAGATAATCTTAATTAGTTTTATGTCAGAAAATAATAATTTCATACCGTATGCAAAGCAATGGCTAGATGAAGATGACATTAAATCTGTGGCAGCAATATTGCGCACTGATTTAATCACCCAAGGGCCCGCAATTGATGAATTTGAGAATAAAGTGGCTGAATATACAGGTTCTAAATACGCTGTTGCTGTATCTTCTGGGACAGCAGCGCTTCACGCAGCATACCATGCCATTGGTATAAAGCAGGGGGATGAGGTGATAACTACACCATTAACTTTTGCTGGCACATCAAATGCCATTATTTATTGTGCAGGAATACCTGTATTTGCTGACATTGACCCAAACACTCTTAATATATCTCCAGAGGAAATAGAAAAAAAGATTACAGAAAAAACTAAAGCAATCGCAGTGGTTGATTTTGCAGGTGTGCCTTGCGATTATGACAAAATTCAAGAAATAGCTAAAAAACATAATTTAATTGTTGTAGAAGATGCATGCCATGCTTTGGGGGCAGAATATAATGGGAGGAAAATTGGTGGAATCTCTGATGTTACTGCTCTTAGCTTTCACCCAGTAAAGCACATAACAACAGGGGAAGGGGGACTAGTATTAACAAACAATAAAGAATGGGCAGATAAAATTAGGAGCTTCCGCCACCACGGCACCGTAAAATATCCAGAAAAGGGTGGCTGGTATTATGATATAGCGGAACCAGGGTACAATTATCGTATTACAAGCTTTCAATGTGCTTTGGGTCTGAGCCAATTTAAGAAATTAGACCGTTTTGTTAAAAGAAGAAGGGAGATAGCAGAAGTCTATGACAAATCTTTTTCTGATACGGAGGAAATTATTACTCCAAAAGAAACAAATGAAGTAAAGTCATCTTGGCACATTTACCCCATTCAATTTAAAACAAAAAATAGGAGAGAAATGTTTGATGCGTTTAGAGAAAATAATATTGGAGTTCAAGTGCACTACACTCCAGTCCACTTGTTAAGTTTTTATAAAAATAAATTTGACTATAAAAAGGGAGACTTTCCGAATACTGAAAAATATTCAGAAAGAGCTGTTACTTTGCCATTATTTCCTAAGATGACCGATGAAGAAGTACAAAGAGTAATACAGGTCACAAAACAAATTATTGAGTAATAATGGACAAAGGTAACCATAAAATTACATATTGCACAAAGTGCCTTATGCCCGCAACCAAGCCAGACCTTTTGTTTGATGAAGATGGCGTTTGCAATGCTTGTGATAATTATGAAAAAAGACCAGAAATAAACTGGGCAGAAAGAAAAAAAGAGTTAACACAAATTTTAGAAAAATATAAAGCAAAAGATGGCACTAACTATGATTGTATTATCCCTGTATCAGGAGGGAAAGACAGCCACTTTCAAGTAATAACAATGTTGTCTCTTGGTATGAATCCCTTGTGTGTTACAGCAACAACAGACAAGCTTTCAGATATTGGGAGAAGAAACATAGAAAATATTAAAAACTTAGGGGTTGATTATGTAGAAGTTAGTTTAAACCCCAAAATAAGAAGAAAAATTAATCGTTTGGCTCTAACCCAAGTTGGAGATATTTCTTGGCCAGAGCACGTAGCCATATTTACCGTGCCTGTAAGACTTTCTGTCCAAATGAACATTCCTTTAATTGTTTGGGGAGAAAACTCACAAAATGAATACGGCGGTCCTGTCACAGCAGGCAAAGATAGTGCCTTAACAAGAAGATGGCTAGAAGAGTTTGGCGGACTTTTGGGGATGCGCGTATCTGATTTATTACAACAAGAAGATATTACAGAGCAAGATTTAATTCAATATACTTATCCTACAGATGCTCAGTTAAAATCAATTGGCACAACAGGACTTTTTCTTGGGTACTATATGCCATGGGATGGATACCAAAATGCTGAAATTGCCAAAAAACATGGTTTTGCAACTTATCACAAAGAAGTTGAAGGCTCTATAGTGGATTATGAGAACTTAGATAATTATCAGACAGGCATACATGATTATTTTAAATTTTTAAAGTTTGGTTTTGGAAGAGCAACTGATTTAGCATGTTTGCATATAAGAAGAGGAAGGCTAAACAGAGAAGAGGCACTAAAATTAATAAAAAAACATGACGGTAAATTTCCTTGGGAATATTTAGGTTGTAGTTTGGAGGAGATATTAAAAGATATTGATGTTTCTCTTGAAGAATTTATTGAAATTTGTGATAAATTTACTAACAAAAAGTTATTTGTTAAAGACCAAAACGGTAATTTACTAAAAAATGCTAAAGGAAATTTAACTAAAATAAATTACGATAATGAACATAGGGATAATTGATTATGATGCGGGTAACATAGATTCTGTAAAGAGGGCAGTTCAAGAATGTGGCAAAAAGCCATTTATAGCTGAAAACGCTTCTTTTTTAAAAAATGCTTCACACATTATCCTGCCAGGTGTAGGCTCTTTTTTTGAAGGAATGGAGAAATTAAAACAAAAAGGATTTATTGAGGGCATAAAAGAGCATGTTGTTAAGAAGAAAATTCCTTTTTTAGG
>Ga0187833_10006276_pt1 | contig 11033 bp, 10 predicted proteins | sample ETNtaG_37_FD_167968 | JGI IMG/M metagenome (GOLD analysis project Ga0187833, IMG submission 167968) | Marine microbial and viral communities from oxygen minimum zone, Eastern Pacific Ocean - ETNP2014_SV_400_PacBio MetaG (Illumina Assembly) | ecosystem: Environmental > Aquatic > Marine > Hypoxic... | reverse complement strand
CCTTGAAAGTAGCGGGATCAGGTTGTAGTTCTTGCTTTACTTTTTTTAGCAAATAGAAATACCCATGCTCCAAACCAGCTAAATCTTTCATGGCCGAATTTTCCCTTTCCCGGTAATATAGAACAGGGCTTTCCGTGTATGAGTATTTTCGGTTCTTAGAAATGGTGAGATAAAAAAAAAGGTCTTCAGCGTGAGTCATTTGTTGATTAAATCGATAATGAACATTCCTTTCCCTTTTTATCATCCAAGTATTACCGAAATAACATGCACAACTGAGCTGTAACAATTCATCATATGGACAACCCTTGAATGACGGAACAAACTGAGTGCCAGTAGGTGTCATGTCATCATTCATATACACCACAACACCATCAACAAATGAAATATCTGGTTGTTCATCAAAAATATGTAATCTATCCTTAATACCATTTGGCGGCATTACATCATCAGCATCAAGAAAACAAAAATAGTCGCCTTTCATATTTAATAGACCAAGATTGCGTGCTACGCTTACTCCTCGCTTTTTTTGATAGAAATAGCGTATACGCTCATCGTCGAAGGTTTGTATTATCATTTCAGTTGAGTCTTCACTGCCATCATTCACTACTAACAACTCCCAATCATGATAACTCTGATGAAGTACCGAGCTGATCGCGTCATAAATAAATCCCTCACCATTGAACACAGGTAAGATTATTGATACAACTTTATTGGGTCTAATCATATGCCGTTCTTAATTAATCTATAGTCCAAGATCAACGTCGTGTTCCAACCCCCAAAACTTTACTCATCAGCCTTTGATGAATTCCATATCCAGAAAGAAGCTTGAACTGTTCAATAGTCAGATGAATCCACAACGTTTTAGGTGGAGCACTTAGACTATCGAAGACAGGAAAGTCTTGGCTTTGTTGAGTGAAAAAATTGATGTATTAGTCTCTTTGTGAAGAATTCTTCTTAAGTAAATTGAAACATTATCGCCTCATTCATTCTGACGGATAACGCTTAGACCGTTACGTAAAAATTCACCGTAGTATCTAGCATTACCCCTCAGCGATGTGTCGCTTTGAAATATACAATTAAGATATTTTAATAAATAAAGAATGTAAGTTTTGATTGCTCCATTGACCTTAGAATAAAACGACGCCTGATTTTTCTGAACAAGCCGGATTAATTCTTCATGCATCCCAATTTGTTCAATAGCACTTCCTCTGCCGAGATGTATCACCTCACGAAATGGTGTATATATAATTTCTAGTCCAAGCTGTTTTATATTCCAACACCATTCAACATCTTCGTGATACATAAAAAATGAGTCAGGTAACTTTCCTTCAGGAAGTGAATCGATAACTTTTCTTCGTGTCATAAAGAAAGCACCCCATACATAATCCACGCTAACCTCCTTATTATGATCGAAGAAGGATCCCAAAAGCCAGGTCCCGGTGCTGTCGAACTTTTGAAGTCTGAACAACTCAATTAATTCTTTCTTGATAGATGGGAATCTGTTGGCTGAGAATTGAAGACTTCCATCAGGCGACACCAGTTTGGGGGAAATCACTCCAATCTTCTCATCATTCTTTAGTCTATCATGGCAGTATTGGATTGCATCATCCTTAAATACAATATCACTATTCAATATTAATAGGTTATCGCCAGATGACTGCGTTATTCCAAGATTGTTACCCTTAGCATAACCTAAATTTAGATCACTCTTAATCAGTCTCACTCCCGGATATTTCTTCAAGAATTTATTTGGGTCACAGTTTGTTGATGCATTGTCGACAATAACGATTTCATAATTAATATGCCTTGTAGATTTCCTTACTGAGCTTATACAATTGCAGGTCAGATCAAAGGTATTATAATTGACGATAATTATCGAAAGATCCTTTTTCTTCATATTAATTCAGATAGGTTTATCTAACTTCGTCCTAATTGCTGTTCCTAAAAAAATACTAGTACAATGAATACCAAAGTACTACATCAATTAGATATAGTATTTCAACCATAGTATTTTTCTTTATCCAGCCAAAAGGAAAAATCATAGTTCATTAATTTCCCGAGTTTTTTGACATCATCACAAAAAACATTGTGGAGAAAATCAAATTCTTTTTCTTTTACTGTAGTTCTTGAATTAGAGTTGAAAGCGTATGCTGCCTTTTTTACTAAATTAAAGAATGATAAAGGCAATATACGCTTAGTTATGCTCTTCAAAAAACTGGGTCTAATAAATTGCTGGAAAACTATCATTGATTTAGGATAGAATGATTTATTCCAAATCGTTCTTGTATCAGAAACGAAGCTCCTATCAACATTTAGGAAATCATATAGCAACTCAAGTTCTCTTTGAGTATTCTCTTTCATGCGCTCGGTCAGAACAATATGTACGTTATCTTGCCCAAATACAGAAATATATTTTCTAACTTTATCATGGTAGAGTGAATGTTCTAAATAGCACCAGAAATCGCCCCATCCCATGCCCCTACGATTGTTTTCCTCCATCAAGGCATCCTTGAATGTCAAAGTTTCAACACCATTTCTAAGTTTGTGCAAGTAATTGGAATAGGATCTATCAATGGGATTCCGTAAACATATTACTATCTTTATATTTCCGAGGGTTTGAATTATCTTTTCGCTGACATCTGAATGATAAAGATAAGAAGGTGAAACTTCTCCTATCGCTTTTTCGCCCGTAACATTTCGGTAATACTCACAATATTCAGAAAGGCTAGAGCATAATTTCTTCAATGATAGTTCATCTCCGGGGCCAGCCGATTTCTCAATCAAATTCCTGTAGGTAAAAAAGTGAAGCTCTTTTTGGGATGGCAGATATATTTGCGGATGCTGTTTTAGGTAATAATATAATGATGTCGTTCCGGCCTTTGGAGCCCCTACAACTATAAAATTGGGTAAGTTTGCCGATGTCAGTACCATACCTTTAATATAGAATTATGAATATGATCAATAGAGCGGATAGATCCTTAAGCTTCATTTATTTAAGAATTGAGTTTCTCAAAGAGCGAAAGGTCAGTATTTTCTAAAGAATTCCTCAACATTTATTAAGTTCAATAATTTTATTCTGTTCTTTTCAAGATACTCGAATGAATTAGCCTCTTGACCAGAGCAAGAATATAAAACCTGTTTTCCTTGCCGAATAATGCCTACGCCCCAGTCAACGTCAATCACTTGCATTTTCAAATCAGTCCTGCTCCTTCTCAGTTTTACCCAGGATTTCCATGCCGTGCCATTCCAATTCACGATATCCCTCCGGTCTTCGCGTTGATGAAGTTCTGTTGGTGGATTACAATCATGCACAACTATGGAACCGTTCTTGTTCAAATGCAAGAGTGAATTACTTATATCACGGTCTACGTATTCCTCAAGGTGAAGACCATCAATGAATATTATATCATATTTATTTTTCACTGATAACTGCTGGAAAAAAGCATCCGACGTCATTACGTAATTACATTCACATTCTGGATTTGGATCAACACCTGTTTTTTCAAATACATCCACTTGATGAAAATTATAACCCTTACGTACTCCGATTTCCAAATAGGTCTTATAGTGATTTCTCGCAATCAAATGATTTATTAGAGATGCCTTGTTTATCTTCACAATTCCATTAGCAGCTCTATAATAACCATTTTGACCCGAAATGTCTTTTGAACGAGTATACAAAAGCAAGTTGTCAAAACCCATTTTAGCAAAAAATATTGCCGCATTATCTCTGAGTCTATAATTAAATCGCATTATTCTTTATTAATAGACTTTTCATACCAACAATAGCATAGTCATCAATTAAGTAGTTTTTGACTACGAACCAACAGTTCTATACGTTCAATCTGTTTCTCATAGGTATTACTAAGTGCATACTGCCTACGTAATTGTACTTTTTCTGGTGAATTAAAATTATGCAAATTATGGATAACATGTTTGAGCCTCTGTGGAAGCAACCTGTTATCATTGACCATTTCAACCAGATCAATTTTATCTTTGTACTCATCTATATAATGAGAAACAATTGTCTTACCAGTAGAAAGGTACTCAAGAATTTTATGAGGGTTAGCCATCTCCGCAACATTTCTATCACCGGTATAGCACATTAAAAATAAGTCAAACTGATTTAAATAACATGGAAGCTCATTTGAGGGTTTTGGACCTAACATGTGAACGTTTTTTGAGTACTTTAGATATTCAATGAATTTCAAATTGTGGTCGGCTCCATGAAGATTAGATTGTTCGTAAGGCCCTATGAAAGTAAACAACACATCTTTGTTATTATCAATTATAGTACCTAGTATTTCAACATCTAAATATTTGTATAACAAATTACCAATATAACCAATTTTTATACGGTCAGGGGTTTCTCCTTGTTTAAATAATTCATTATTTTCTTCAAAGAAATGCTGTGCCACACCGTGATTGATTTTGAACTTAGGAGTTCCCACATCTTCAAGTCTCTCTAAAATTTTATCTGATGTGGCAAATAATATATTCGCACTCTCAGCCACCTCCATCTCAAGAGTAGTGTTATAAACATCGACAGAATGATAAATATTAAGATGTGCCCCAAAAGATGGAAGATACTGAAAATGATATGGATCAAAACTCCACACGACATCCAATTCAGTTTTTAGAAAATCTAGAATTCGGCGCGCCAAAGTTACTTGGACTTTTGATCGTATGGAAAAGGGCAATCTATTCAGGCCCTTGAAAAACATCCCATAGTCTAATCTATATAGGTTCTCCGAAACCCTACTTGATTGTATATTGAAACTCCAATTCGTAGAGGGAGGATTGAGATAATAAACTCTATTTCCCCTTTTTGATAACTCTAATGCGAAATGATGTTTTGAAACGAAGTTCTGTCCCCAAAACTCAGGGGATACAACTAGAATATTCTTATTTCGTAACTCGTACATTTACGAGGTCTTTCCACATATGTAACGAGTCAGCTCATAGTCTAGCGCGAGAAATATACGCATTACTAAGTTCACGCAATATCGAGACAGTCCATTTTGGCATCCTTCTTAATACTTTAGTTATGGGTAGACGCCTCGCAATTCTTTGTAAGTCAATGTCATGTACATAATGATGTGGGAATTCCTTCTGGAGTACTCTTAGCGTTTGTAGAGTCCAATCATAGTCCAGAATATGATAGAAGAATCCACAGCATCTTTTTAAGAAGATAAAAAATGATCGTTCCAATAATTCATCATCAAACATATTCTCGACCCGATAATTAACATCATCGTTAATAAACAAACCTAAGCTTTGTGCTATTTCTATATATCGATCAAGAATTTTATATACACCAATTGCTTTCAGCGATTTTAATGTTCTACTGTATAAACAAACAAATTCATATGGATACTGTAATTTGGGGTATTCAATATTACTCTTCCTATCAGTGTGTTGCCGGAAAAGAGATAATTTTTCATCAATTCCTAAAATATCATAATTAAGAGCAATTCTTACGAAAAATTCAGTATCAAATTGAAGGTTAAATCCTTCATCCAAGAAACCAATATTATCAAATATTTTCCTTTTAAAGAAAACTGAAGGCTGTAAATCAAAAGCAAAATGTGTTATGTATCTAGCTTCAATATCTCTATAGTTTTTATTTGGGTACCAATACCGTCCCTTATTATCAAAATATAGGCCGGAGCCATGAATCAGATGCTTCTGGGGATGAGTGGTAAAGTACTCAGCTACGCAAAAAAGTGCCCCCTCATAAAGTTTATCATCCGAGTTCAACCATGAGACAATATCACCATTTGCAATCTTGAAGCCCTTGTTTATCGCATGAGCTTGGCCACGATCTCTATTGCTCTCCCAGTGGTACAATTCTCCACTATAATTTTCTATGATTTTTAATGATTCGTCTGTGCTACCCCCATCCATAATTATGTATTCTAGATTAGGATAGTTCTGCTGTAAAACGGATTTAATTGTCTCTTCGATATATTTCCCCTGATTTAGGTTTGGTGTAACTATTGTTATCTTAGGGAGTGTCACTGTTCCGAAATAAAGTAGGAAATCACCTACGTTAGTTTCCTGTTAAAATCATTATTGGATTGTGAGAAATAGCTTTTATTACAATGGAATAAAATCTAATACTCTGGTTGAAAACTTCAGCCCAAATCTCGCAATCAAAATATCAAACCAAGAAAATTTTATGCTTTGCAATAAGAAAAGATCTTTAAGATAACTTACTCCTTCATCTTCAGAAATAATGTCTTTCCTGTAGCTATCTACAATTCCATAAGATGTTTGACTATGATATTTCCTTTCGATTTTCATCCATGATTCAATTCCACATTCATCTATAACTTTGGGCTTCCACTTATTGAAAAACTGTTTGATCCCCTCTAACCGGCAATCGAATTGATTAACCATTCTTTTACGTTCATCATCCATTGAATAAATCAAACCTTCTTCAACCAAATCCATATCAAAGCCGTTTATTGCCAGTTTCATCCACATATCATGGTCCACGCAACTTATCAGTTCTTCTGAATGGCCCCTTAGAGATATCAATGAGCTCCTATTTATCATCATGGATGAAGATGGCAACAAACGGCCCCTGAATATGTGATCAGACATTTGCCCACGGGCTGGCTCGCAGTGTTGGTAATGAAGTTTCTGACCTTGCTTTTGAGTATTAAAACAATAAACCATCGTTTTATTATTTCCGCATTTCTTCATAATGTCTACCTGAAGTCTTATTTTGTTTTCCAACCATCGATCGTCGTCATCCAGAAATGCGATATACTCTCCTTTAGCTAAACTCATTCCGGTGTTGCGCGTAGCACCCAATCCACGATTGGTCTCATGACTTGCATATATAACCCTATTATCACCTAGACCGCTAATGAATTCGTCTACCGTACTAGTGGAGCCATCCTCTACAACGATAACTTCAAGGTTATCATAAGATTGATCTAAAACATTCTTAATAGCCCCTTCAGCCAATTCTTGCCTGTCTAAGGTTGGTATTACAACCGAAATTAACGGTTCAACCATATAGTTTTTTCAGAGATAATGAAATAATTTTCCATATACGACAATTTGCACCATCGCTTAATACACATCAACAGAACACAAAAACGAATAAACGGTATAATTAGATATTTTGAAATTCTTTTTTCGACTCTCCAATCACATGTGAAAATGAAAGAAAAACCCAGAATACGACTAAGGGAACGATATGATTCAAAATACGACCGGCGGAATGATCTTTTTCCGCATAATCGTACATTATAACCATAAGAGTAAGAAGAAAAATATATAACCATGATGAATATTCAAATAATGTAATGTTTGTATCTTTTTCTTTCATTTTAGGAGTTACGAATAACATCACAATCATAGCTGTGAAAAGAAATAGCCAATCCTGACCTAAAAGCCTATGCTTAATGAAAACTTCCCAGGCTAGTTGAAGTCCCTCGGGCCGAAATAAGGGAGATAAAAAAATCAAAGTAAAAATTCCCACACTACATAATAATGGCAGGTTACGAAACAGATTTAACATTTTTTTCTGTGCAAAAAATGAAAAAAGAGCAAGTCCAATATTAGCAATTAACAATAATATGATGTGACTCGCATTCACGTAAAAAACATTAAAAGGTGTGTAATATAGAGTAAACAATCTCCAAGGAACTGAAATTAAAAAGAAAACCGCCCATGATTTCCTGAGTGCTGATTGATCACTATCTACTACACTGGCAAATAATACAAAATATAACAAAGAGAAAATCAACATATCAATCCTTATAAGGGTGGCTGTTCCCATTAAGAAAGAACCCAGAGTTAACCACGATTCGTTTACTGACTTAGAGAATGAGTATAAACAGATTATTGCAAGACTAAAATAAATCATTGCGAAAGCATTGCTGTGTATTAAAAAAATTTGAGTAAAAAAATTCTTACATAAGAACATTGCAAGAAAAAAGAGTCCTATCAGAATATATTTCCTTTCCCGAGGCAAATCACCCATTAGGTCACGAAACAACAATGTGAAAAAACCTAAGGACCATATCAGTATGGTGGGATTTAGGGCATATAAACTATAGCCTCCATAAATGCGGTTTAGACAGTGCATGGCTCCTACTACCAAAAGTCTTCCATTCAACAGAAATGCCAAGTATGGCGGTTGGTCTTTTAATGTGCCTCCATTGCCTAGGAACCTCCCGATACCTTCAAATTGGGTTGAATCTGATCCGGGAGAGCTTTTTCCCCAAAAAACAAAGAAGGTTGCAATTATGGAGTAAAGAAAAAGTGAGGAAATAAATTCTTTTGAAGACCAATAACCCTTGAAATCTGATAAAATACCTTTTTCCTCCTCAACTGCTCTAAAGTAACTGTGATAATAGAGCAATAACCACAATATCAACAGAATAACGAAGACGGATACAAGCTTGACTGGGACATGAAAAACGATAAGACAACCCACTGAAAAACTCAAAAAAGAAACACCCAATAGAGGGGTAACAAAATACCTCACACTTGGCTTCAAATTCTTAAATAAGAGGATGGAGAAGAATGAACCGACAAGATAAACTGAGATTAGAAAATATAACTGATTCACCATCAGCCAGATCGAATTAAATCACCTGTGCATACAAACGCTTCATTTTCATATACAAAAAGATAATATGGTTGTCTTGAGTCAGCTTTATTTCCAAAAAGCAGGTTAAAAACAATACCCTCCTTACCACAAATTCTCACGTTAGCGGACTTCTTCAACTCAAGATACTGTCTAGTTGATAATTGAGGGTTATAATCGAATAAACGAACCTTTATCGGAAAGACATAGATATGAATACTTTGATACTGACACCATTGGGTGTCCATGATATTGTAACAATATTCGACACTGCCAACAAAGGGCAGGAAAAGAGTATCTACCATGGAAGCCATAAATTCATGAACCAGATCTCCCAAAAATATGGTATTCGATAATATACTTCCACTTTCTCTGTAGTTTTCGAAAAATAGCTCCTGCTGCTGAAATCGTTTCTCGCCAATACTATCTATAATGTTTTCAATCATTTTTTCATTTTCGAGACAATTTTCATTTGCAGGTAGTTCCGGTTTTCTATAATCAAAATCTCTTATAACAGTAGAGGTAAACTTTCTTAGAAATTCAACCGAACTTATTTTATCTTTAATATAGTTGCTATTTTTTTTTAGAAATTGAAAAAGTACAATATTATCAGCAAAAATTACTGTAATAGCAATAATATGAATTATGAGAAGTGTTTTTTTCACAAAATTTTATACATAGTCAATAGGGAAAAGGGTCAATATTTTTTCATTGAAAAAATATTGACTGAATTTACTTATTTTAATCTTGAAAAGTTATTTTTGAGAAAATGAGAAAATACACTTTTTAGAATACCAAAGCCTACAATAATGGCTAAATTGAAATGGATAACATGGCTTCTTTCATCATATTGGGTCGGGATTACTATCTCTCCAATTTTAAGATCATTTTCTCGATATTGAATGATAATATCAGTATCAAACACAAATCCATCATGGGTTACATCAAGATTTATAGTTCGAAGAGCTTCACAAGAATAAGCTCGGAAGCCTGAATGGTACTCAGAAAGAGATAAACCAAGCAAAAGATTTTCCATAAATGTAAGTAATCTGTTACCAATATATTTCCAAACAGGCATTCCACCCATTAAGGCTTCACCCTGAATTCTGGATCCGAAAACCATTTGACAAATATTAGATTCCAATGGTTCCACCAATTCCATCAAATTTTCAGGTGGATACTGACCATCTCCATGCAACACAGCAACGATATCATATCCTTTGCTAAGAGCATAATTAAAACCTATTTTTTGATTTCCACCATAACCCTGATTATAAGTGTTCTTTTGAACTGAAAGTTTTTCAAGATTATGTGTCTTTTTATAATTCAGTGCAATTTCATATGTTGTGTCAGGATTCGGGCTTGCATCATCGATTACAAGGACTTCTGAAGCTTTATCCCACATTTCTTTAGATATCCTATCGAGGACCTCTCGGATTGTTTCCTGGGCCTTAAAGGCGATTACAAGAATTATTATTTTCTTATCGGCCACTGATTTTCTTCAAAATATCCTTCTTTTATATTTTTACAGATTTGTAATCCTTGTGCGCAGGAATACATTTTTTTTTCAAGCAAATTTTCAACTTGTTCAATCTTAAGTCCACCCTTGAGTGGACGTTGAGCTGATTGAATGAACTGAGAAGAATCACTTCTAGTTATAAGTGAGCTGTCTAGTCCAAAAATATCCGCGGCTTTAACTGAAAAGTCATATCTACTAAGCCATTCAGACCCACTTACATTAATAACTCCACGATGATCAGATTGAAGTAATTCAACAATAACTTCAGCTAATAGAGGTATGAAAGTAGGTGTAGCAAATTGATCATCTACAATTTTGACTTTTTCATTAAGAGTAAGTTTCTTTATTAACCAGACAAGAAAATTTTCTCTCCTGGGTCTCGGGTTCCAATCATAAAGAACACAGCTTCTAATTGATAAACTGTTAGGGCAGTATTTGGCCAACATTTTTTCACCTTTAAGTTTAGCCCTACCGTATTCATTGATGGGATGGGTGGGATCGGATTCAGAATAGGGTCCATTCTTACCATCAAATACGTAATCCGAAGAGATTCCTATCATCTTCCCGCCCACCATAGAACAAGCTTTTGCCAAAAATATGCTAGTGGAAATATTCGTTTTGGAACAGTTTTCTTTATCCATTTCACAAGCATCAGCGCTGGATAGTGCCGCACTATGAACTATATAATCTGGTCTCACCTTCTCAAGAAATTCGTATGTTTTTACCTCATCTCGCAGATCTAATTTCTGGTTCCGATAAGGAGATGCAAGGTTAATGCCAATGACATCGAAGCCACTGATTCTGGCGTATTCCATAACTCTAATTCCGAGCTTTGAAGTTCCCCCGGTAGTAAGAAGTCTCAAGAAGGTCTGCCTGTTTGGATTATAGAATGGCCTTTATGGA
>Ga0187833_10006275_pt1 | contig 11034 bp, 9 predicted proteins | sample ETNtaG_37_FD_167968 | JGI IMG/M metagenome (GOLD analysis project Ga0187833, IMG submission 167968) | Marine microbial and viral communities from oxygen minimum zone, Eastern Pacific Ocean - ETNP2014_SV_400_PacBio MetaG (Illumina Assembly) | ecosystem: Environmental > Aquatic > Marine > Hypoxic... | reverse complement strand
AGACAGTATTATCGAATCTGGTAAAATGGAAAATTTAAATTCAATTCCTAGCACTCCTATAAAAACTCCACAAAACGGCGTGGCTTTTATTTTCGCATTGCTCTCTTTATTAGGGATAAGTCATAGGGATGGGCAACTGGTAATTGTCTTTATTAATTATATAGTTTATTTGGGTGGGATATATCCTTTATTTATGATAACCAAACATTTGGGCTTAACCAAAAAATTACCATTAGTATCACTACTAGGAGTTTATTTGAGTGCTTGGCACGTCTATCGTATTAATTTACTACCCATTAACGATGGCATATTTAATTCGTTAATTCTTTGGCTAGTTTATTTCCTAATAAAACTTTTTCATGATAAGAGTACCTTAAGATTATGGCCAATATCAAGAAGTGAATTCCAAATAATCCTTTGTGTCGCTTTACTAACTATTTTGTCTATTCAATTTCGGTTAAATACTGTTTTAGTTATTGGTTCTTCAATAATTAGTGGGATTCTGGTAAAAAATTATAGAGCTACAATAATATCATTTCTTTTGTCATGTTTGATGCTTTTATTTTTTCTTTCAATATTTTATTTTTTAGCAGGAGTACCTAGCTTTAAAGTGAGTGAAAATTTTCACGAGTTATTCACTAGTATTAATGTTTATAACTTAAAAATGGTTTTGTGGAAAATATTACCGGGATTAATTGCGTCCTTAAGCCCACTATCAAATCCACTCGTGACGATCTGTTTTACAATATTTCCTTTATCGATGCTATTTTGTTTGTATAGAGGATATATTGAAAAAAACTATTCAATGATCTTTGTTGCCCTAATATGTCTGACTGGTTTGTGGTTCACTTTTAAGTTCAAGAATTCAAGAGTTATTTTCTACACATTTCCTTTCATGTATTTATTATTATTTTGTCATAGAAAAACTAGAGTAATTGCTTATGGTTTTGTCTTATTTGTATTCTTACAATCTTTCCAAACATTTTTTCATGGTTTTTCAAGAGGGCCTGAGTCAAAATTATTTTTACATATTTATGAAAACAATCTTTCATTACCAGATCAAGACTCATTATTGATAACTAATGATGCACCACATACTTATTTTCTTTTAAATACGAGGGCGTTCCGAAGTAAGTTAAACAGTGATGGAATCGTAAAGATAAATCCACAATTGACCTGGAGTTCAATGCAAAAGAAAAAGAGTATATTTGTTTTAGGTGGAAGTACTTATATAAATAGCGTTTATTCTCAAATTGATCAAATGGCGATATCAAACGGATATAAATTAAATTTTGATTCAATTACTCCTGATTACGATGAATTTGATGGATGGGCACTAGTGGAATTAATTTTAGATGAAATTTAAATATGAATGAATCCCATTAAAATTTTGACCCAAATTTATATAAAATAAATTAGTAATTGAATTTACTTCAATTTTTAGTTTATATCTCTGAATGTGCTTTAACTTATCCGGATAAATACATTAAATCTGGTCACAATGGCCCATATAACGATCCTGAAACTCCTATGAGAAACTATGGTCATTGGCTCATAACCTTTTCAAAATGCTTTGAACTGACGGGTGAGCAAATCTATTTGAATAAGATTAAGGAATTTGCTGAATACTTAATATCGGATAATGCAAGGCCATTTGGGTATTCTTTCCATCATCGTTCTAAAGAAAGTAAAGATAAATGTAATGGATTAATTGGGCAAGCATGGGTATTTGAAGCATTAGCTTTTGCTTCATCGGTCTCAGGTGATGAGAAGTTTAGCGAAATAGTTGAAGATGTTTTCTTTCAACACAAATTCAATGATGATTTGGGGCTTTGGAACCGCCTGGAAATAGATGGCACGATTTTGTCAATTGACTCCACTTTTAATCATCAATTATGGTTTGCCGCTTGCGCATCACTATTATGTACACCAAGGCGAGAAGAAGTACGAGAGAGAATATTTAGATTTATGGATTGCTTGCCTGAAAACTTGTCTGTTTTGGATAATGGTTTGATTTACCATCCTATTGAGAGGCAGTTATATCAAACTGGTTCGGGTCGGTCAAAAAACTTCAGACTAATAAAGTTTATAAAAACATCCTTATCCTTTCTAAGGGCAATGGACGGAACAACGAAAAATTCCAATCAAATGTACAGAGAAAAAATGATCAACAAATCGATTGGATACCATCAGTTCAATATGTATGCATTTGCAATGCTAAAAGAAACTCTACCGGATCATTCGTTTTGGCAGTCACTTGAATTTGATAAATCAGTTGATTATTTACTCTCTGCTGAGTATAAAAAAGGACTTTCTGAAAACAAATATGGCTTTTCTTATAATCCACCTGGTTTTGAAGTACCTTATGCATTAAGTGTGTTTTCAGATATGACTGAAGATGAACTTATTGAAATATCTTCTTGGTACGTAAATGAACAGTTCAAAAGATGTTATAATACCGAAACAAGAATGATGGAAAAAAATACTGAAGATCCTCTAACGCACACTGCTAGGATTTATGAGGTAACTAGGCTTCCCATTTCGATTCTGAAAAGAATAGAAGTCGACATACAGTCTGTAGGTGATTTCTCCCAAGTTGATTAAAGCATCGGTTATAATTCCTGTCTATAACAATCCAGATGGATTGAAACGACTACTTGCCTCGTTGGTTGGACAGGATTTTCCTAAAGATCAATATGAGATTATCGTAGCTGATAACTGTTCAACAGATGGGTCACTGGATGTTGTTCATGAATATGCAGAAAATTATCCGCACTTAGTCAAATGTGTGATAGAAGATAAAATTCAAAGCTCTTATGCGGCGAGGAATAAAGGTATCAACACAGCTAAAGGTAGTATATTGGCTTTTACAGATTCCGATTGTGATCCGGATGGAAGTTGGTTGATGGAGGGATGTAAATCATTAAAACAAAATAATGCTTCAATGGTAGCTGGAGAAATAGAATTCACTTTCAAGAATTCAAAGCCTAACATATGGGAATATTTTGATGCTGCAGGAAAATTGAACCAAAAATCTTATGTTGAAAATGCAGGATTTGGAGCAACAGCCAATTTGTTTGTGCAAAAGAGGATGTTTGATAAATATGGCCTATTCTTACCAGAACTTCAGTCGGGTGGTGATTATGAATTTGGAAGAAGATTAACTCAATCAGGTGAGGTATTATTATTCTCTGAAACCGCCCTAGTTTATCATCCAGCAAGATCTAAGTTTAGAAGCAAACTAGCTAAGTCAAAGAGGATAGCTGAAGGTCAAAAAAAATTGGCTAGAATGGGTTTGTTGAATCATGGCGAACTCAATTGGAGGCAGCTTTTTTTGACGCCGTATTATCCAACTTTACCAAAAGTAAAAATGAAGATTCATGAGAAGATTTTATTAATCCTAATAAACAATTATTTTAGATATTATAATTTTTTTAAGAGACTATAGGCATAAATAATTTTAATAAATCTCTTGTTTCTGTAATTATTCCAACCAGAAACCGTTCGATTCTACTGAAACGAGCTGTTCAAAGCGTCCTTGATCAAAGTTATTCAACACTTGAATGCATTGTTGTTGATGATGGATCAAAAGATCAAACGAGAGAGATCATTAGTTCATTTGAAGATGATCGCACAAAATATTTTCGACATCAAAATAATTTGGGTGCCTCCGCAGCCCGTAACACAGGAATAGAACAAGTAAGAGGGGATTTTGTAGCTTTTTTGGATGATGACGATGAATGGTTGCCAACTAAAATTGAAAAGCAAATTTTACTGCTTCAAAGTTTACCCTCAAGTTATGGAATGGTATATAGTTGGATGGATTATTATGATAAAGAAGGTTGCATTGTTCATGAACATCACCCAAAGTTAAAAGGTTATGTATTTCAACATGTCTTGGATATGCAACGAATTGGGGGTTGCCCCACATTATTAGTTAGAAGATCTGTCCTAAAAGAAATAAGAAATTTCGATGAAAAGCTGGTTAGAGGTAACGACGCAGACTTTATAAGAAGAGTTTGCAAGAAATATATGGTTGATTATGTTCCTGAAGTCTTGGTCAAAGTGCATACTGGTCACAAAGGAGAAAGATTATCCGATTATACCATAGAAGGAATAAAGAATGCTATTATCACTGAAGAAATAAAACTAGTTAAGTTTGAAAAATCATTTAGAGAATATCCTGACGCTCATCATTATGTTCTAACAAGGCTAGCACAACTATGGAAAATGTTGGACAATGAATCCAAAGCGACTGAATATTATAATAAGGCTAATTCAATCAAGATTGAAAATAAATATCTTTATAGAATCTTTAATAAATTAGCATCAGGTATTAATAAACTGTTTGGCTTTTTGGAATAATTGATTAATCCTTTACAATATTATCAAATTGATAAAAAATATTATAAATAAAGTTTAGATAACCGAAGTACCAAATACAATGTTGATTTTGAATGTATGATATCAGTGTAATTATTCCCAATTATAATCGTACAGTCCTTCTGAACAGAGCGGTGAATTCGGTGTTGAACCAGACTTTTAAGCCTTATGAAATTATTGTTGTAGATGATGGTTCAGATGAGACTACCAGAGAATATATGCAAAATGAATTTCATCATTCACTTATTAAATTACTATATAATAAGAGGTGCTTAGGTGCCGCTAAAGCAAGAAATATTGGTGTAAAAGTTGCGAATGGGAATTTCATTTCATTTTTGGATTCTGATGATTATTGGGATAAAGTAAAACTAAAATCCCAGATAGATGTTATTTCATCTAATCCACGAATTGATATTGTTTATAGTGATCAATGGATAGTAAATGAAAAAACTGGTAAGCGATTAGCTTTCAGCTCTTTTTCAACTCTTCACAAAACTAACTTGTGGAATAAATTGCTTGATGGATGGATTGCTCCAAACACTTCAACTATTCTTATAAGAAAGGATGCTTTTAACCAGATTGGAGGATTTGATTCATCTCTTGAAAGTTGTCAAGATCATGACCTTTGGATGCGTATTTCTCAATCTGATATATCCATCATGTACTCTTCCAAAAAATTAGTATATTTTTCCCAAGATGCTGAATCAAGAATTTCATTTGATTATTTAAATAGAATTAATGGAGCTAGAAAGTTTTTAAATAAATGGAAGAGAGCTATAGTTAATTCTAGAGGATTGTTATTCTACATGAAGTTTAGGCGGAATTACCTATTTATCGTAGGGAAACCTATTTATGATTATTATTACAAAAAAAATAAGTTATTAGCAATTAAAGTGTTAAGTAATGTTTTGCTTAGAAATGGGTTATATTACAGATCTTTAGTTAAACAAAGCATTTCTGCAATAAAAAAAGCAATCAGAACTTTATAAAATATTTTGTTCAACAACAAGATTGTACAAAAGACAGCTTTGTAGACAATCCGCCCACCAATGATATCCATTATAATGTGTTAAACAATAGGCATTTATATGATGCTAACATCAGTTGGCCTAGGATATCTATAGTTACTCCATCATATAATCAAGGACAATTTATTGAACAAACTATAACGTCTGTTCTGAATCAAGAGTATCCTAATTTAGAATATATTTTGATCGATGGTGGGAGCACTGATGAAACTTTAAAGATAATAAAAAAGTATGAAAGAGATTTGACATATTGGGTCAGTGAAAAAGATGAAGGACAGTCCAATGCTATTAATAAGGGACTAGAAAAGTGTACTGGCGATATCTTCAATTGGTTAAACAGTGACGACTATTATGAACCACTGGCATTGTATAGAATTGCGAAAGCGTTTTTGAATAATGAATGCGATATTGTATCAGCTGGAGAAAGGCATTTTGATGAACTTGGGCACTCACGATTTAGATCAGGTTCAACATTGAAAGTTGATCTTACTGAAACGATATTTTGTGGTCAAATAGATCAACCATCCACATTTTGGAAAAAGGATATTCTTGATTCTTTAGGAGGTGTTAACGAAAAGTATAACTATCTAATGGATGCTGAATTGTGGGTACGGTATTTACTTGAATATGGCGATGAAAGAATTATTAAACTTAATGATATAGTAGTTGCTTTCCGCCTCCATGATGAATCAAAAACATTCAGAGAACAATCAAATTTCAAAGTTGAAAGATCAAGTCTAAGGTACTCATTGATAAAAAGTATTGGGGATTCGAAATCGTTGGAAACTTTACTAGAACCGTTAATTGATAATTCGAAAACCCAAGTTTACAATGTCAACCAAATAGTTGATAAAAATCTATTTTTTTATCTTTGTGCTGAGGATTTGTTCAAGGAGTATTATTATTCAAGGCAATATTTAATGAGTAAGAAATCATTCGTTATAATGGTCAGTTTTTATCTAAAATCATTATTTATCAATTATGTATATTTTATCAAACTATTTCTTGTTCCTAAGTACCTTTTAAATCTTATGAGAAGTTAGAGGAGTGGATAATCCAAAGATATCCATTCTTATTCCTGCTTATAATTGCGCTAAATTTATCAGACAGTGTTTGAGTAGTATTCTTAATCAAACGTACTCTAACTTTGAAATTCTTATATCTGATGACGGATCAACCGATAATACTAGAGCAATAATTGACGGCATAGATGATAAAAGAATAAGAAGATTTCACAATAATAAAAATCTCGGTAAAAATTTTATTTGCAATTCTCTTTTCCAAAATGTTAAAGGTGATTATGTCTCCGTACATGATGCCGATGATTTTTCGCATCCGAAGCGTTTCGAGATGCTCCTACAATTTATGGAATTAAACACTGACTATGTTATGTGCGGAAGTTCATATTATTCTGTAGATGAAGATGGGATTAATGTAATTGAACGTAACAAAATGGAAACATCAGCGACAATAATCAAACACAATATCAGAAACGAGTCCCAATTTCACGGACCTACATTGTTATTTAAGCGAGATATTGTTCCATTGGTTGGTGGACTTTATCGATATTTTACTTTTGGCGAAGATATCGATTTTACTATGAGAGTTGTTGAAAAATATAAAACATGCAATTTACCTCAATTACTATATTTTTACCGAATTTGCTCTAATTCAATCACAAAATCTGTAACCAACTTTTCCCTTGAGAGAGCTGTAACAAATAAATTAAGATATTTTCTTGCCGATCAAAGAAAATTACAAGGTCATGATTGTTTGATGTTAGGGGATAATAAAGAGATAGAAATTGAAAAAAGAAGATTAATATCAGAGTTGGATAATTATCAAGTCATTGAAGATTCTGTAGCTTACCTTCTTCATTATTCAATGCATAAACAAGCTATTATGTTGTGCATAAAATCTTTTTATTCGAATGTTCGAATCATGAAAATTTTTGGATTAATTCTTTATACATTTAGAAAAACTTTTCTGTTTTTCGCTAAAAAATCATTGGGATTCATAAACTATGAAAAAGTTGATTTCAGTACCGATACCGGTATTTAATTCTGGAAACTACTTAAATCAATCTATTAATAGTATTCTTAATCAAAGTTATGAGCACTTTGAAATAATTATTTGTGATGATGGATCTAACGATAATAGCAGATCGATTATAGAGTCTTTTAGAGATTCTCGAATCAAGGTTTATCATAATGATGAAAATATTGGAGTCCTCAAAACTAGGAATAAATTATTTGAATATTGTACAGGTCAATATATTGCGTTTCAAGATGCCGATGACTTATCTCATTCTGAAAGATTTATAGTCCAGTTAAATGCTTTTATCAGAGATCCTGACCTTATGCTTTGCGGAACCAACTTTAGTTACATCAACAAAAAATCTAATGTTTTTTTTAATCAAGATGTTATTGAAACCCATCTTGAGATTAAAAACCAATTATTAGAAAAAAATATGTTCCAATTTCCATCTTTAATGGTTGATTCTCGGGTTTTGGAGGAGGTGGGTGGATTCAGGGAAGAATTTAAACAATTGGGTAATATAAGTGATGATTACGATTGGATTTTGAGGATCAGCGAAAAATTTAAGGTAGGGAATGTCAATCATAATGAAACTTTATATTATTATAGATCTATTCCTGGTTCTTTAACCAGATCTCGTTTCGGTGCGTCAAGATTGATAGGCCATAAAATTGCTCAGTATTTAGCAAAACAGAGAGCCGAAACTGGGACTGATGACTTAATGTTGAACAGGATTAAAAACTTGTCCTCTTTTAAAAGTAAATTACTTAAACCCTATATATCTGATCCTAGCTTAGTTTTCCGGGAATTAGCTGCTTCTTTCATGTTCAATCGTCTTTTCCTTCAAGCTATCATGAATTCTTTACAAGCCATAAAGAAGAGTCCTTTAGCCTTTGTTAATTATCGGACTTTACAATATTGCGTCCGGAAATCTCTAGTATCAATACTTTTTGAAAGTACTTCATCTAACTAACTGGTATCCAAGCTTTGACCAGCCGTTCAAAGCATCTTGGATAGTTAGACAAATAAGAGCATTGGAAACTTTCTGCTCTAACGATGTATACCACATTGAAGTAGAAACCAGCAAATTTAAATTAAGTAACGGGCCTTCACTGCTTGGTAATAAATTACTGCGTTTAAGTTTTCCATCAGATATTTGGTTTCTAAAAGAATTAATGACCAGTTTATTAGTCCTATACGTTCTTTTCCTCAAGTTGAAATTGCGGGACTATGATGTTGTTAATTTTCACATAGCATATCCAATGTGCACTTATCTGCATTTATTCCAAAACTTTATTAAGAAACCGATTGTGATCACGGAACATTGGAGCGCTTATCATCTAAATTTTGGTGTTAAGAAAGAGTTGAATAGAATAAAGAGGATATTTAATAATAAGGTTACTTGGATTACCGTATCAGAAGCATTGAAGAATGACCTTATAAGATTCTCAGGCAACACAGCTCTTAAGGCGTTTGTAATTCCCAATGTAGTTGATTCAGTAACCTTTACCTCTAGGAATCAAGAAAAACGAGATTATTTTTTTATGGCAAGTTATTGGAGGAAACCTAAAAACCCCATTTTACTATTAAGAGCATTCCGATATTTCCTCAAGCAAAATCCTGGAATTAAGCTTCGAATAGGGGGCTTTGGGCCACAAGAAGAACAGATCATCGATTACATTGAAAAGAAAGATCTGCATAAAAATGTCGAATATTTAGGTTCTCTCACACCAGAGGAAATAGCTGAAGAAATGAATATAGCTATGGCTTTTTTACATTGTTCGGAATACGAAACATTCTCTGTGGTTTGTGCTGAAGCCCTCATCTGTGGTACACCTGTAATTGCATCCGCAGTTGGAGGATTGACGGAGATTATCGAAGATTCCAGCGGTATTCTTGTGCAAGAGAACACTGAAACTGATTGGGTTAAAGCACTAAGTTCCTTTATCAATTCAAGGGATAGTTATAATTCGAAGGCTATAAGTGAAAAAGCAGCCAAACGTTTTTCGGAAAGCAAGGTTGGTAAAGATTATATGAGTGTAATAACCGAAATTCTTGACCAAAGTTATGAATAAATGAGCCCGTGAATTACTGGAAAGATAAAACAATACTGATTATCTCTCCAGAGTCGTGGGGAATGAATTTTGTGTCCAAACACCATTATGCCATAGAATTGGCAAAGAGAGGAAATAAGATATATTTCTTAAATCCGCCTCAAGCAAGAGATACTTGTTTTGAGGTAAAGAGTATCGATGGTTATGAAAGTTTGTTCGAGATTAATTACCCTTTGACTCTGCGTGGACTTAATAAGTTGCCCTCGTTTATTGCCGATTTTATTAACAAGTTTCTTGTTCGGAAAATTTTGGAGACTACCTCTAAACTAGATGTTGTCTGGAGCTTTGATCCTTTTCGACTGCAAAACCTGGATTTGTTTGGCGCAGGGAAGAAAATATACTTTAGTGCTGATCCTCATGATAGCGGAAAGGAGGCGATTATAGCAAGAAAAGCTGATATTGTCTTAACGCCTTCCCGTCTTGTTGCTGCAAAGTTTTACGGATTAAATTGTAATGTATGCAACATAGGTCACGGGGTGTCTGATATTTTTTTTGAGCAATACGACTTAAACGATGAATTATCGCTACCCGGGAATAATCAGTTGAAAGTTGGATACGTGGGAAACTTGAATTACAGGTTTTTAGCAAAGAAAGTTTTAGAGGAGATTGTTACTTCAAATCGAAACATTGATTTCATTTTCTTAGGACCCCTTGAAAAGAGCAATCTATCACATGTGAACACTCCCACAAATACAGAATTCTTTCGAAACTTGAAGAAGAATGCAAATGTATTTTTATTAGGTCAAAAACCCTTTTCAGAAATTAAGCGTTATTTACGGAAATTTGACTTACTTCTATCTTGTTATGGAGAGGGTGCGGATCAGATTTTATTAGCCAACAATCATAAAACCTTGGAGTTTTTGTCTTCAGGAAAACCCATTGTCTCCCACTATATGGATGAATACAAAGACAGAAAGGATTTGATTCAGATGGCGGAGGAAGGTAATGATGATTTAGCTCAGGTTTTCTCAAAAACGGTTGAAAACATCAAAGTTTTTTACAATGAGGAAAGCACATTAAAACGAATAGCGTTTGCAAGAGAACACACCTATGAAAAGAAACTAAGAAAGATAAAGAAGTTGCTAAATCAGTCCTCAAAAAAGATGAGTTAATGCGGATAAACAATTCTGTATTGAATTTATAACATGGATCAAATGATTAACATTGCACAAATTGGTGTTGGCTATTGGGGGCCAAATCTCCTCCGAAATCTGATGCTTAATAAGAGTTGCAAAGTAAAAATTGTGATGGACATATCCAGAGAAAGACGAAAGTTTGTACAAAACTTATATCCCACTATTGCGGTTTCTTCAAATGCTGAAGATGTATTCAATGATCAAGCAATTGATGCAGTAGTCATTTCAACACCTGTGGCAACACATTATGATCTGACAATCAAGGCACTAAAATCAGGTAAACACGTGCTGGTAGAAAAACCTATGGCGACTACTGTGGCTGAAGTTGAAAAAATC
>Ga0187833_10006273_pt1 | contig 11034 bp, 20 predicted proteins | sample ETNtaG_37_FD_167968 | JGI IMG/M metagenome (GOLD analysis project Ga0187833, IMG submission 167968) | Marine microbial and viral communities from oxygen minimum zone, Eastern Pacific Ocean - ETNP2014_SV_400_PacBio MetaG (Illumina Assembly) | ecosystem: Environmental > Aquatic > Marine > Hypoxic... | reverse complement strand
TTTAAAAGAAAATGGTATTTCTGCGGAAAAACTATATTTAGAATCTGCAATTGAAAAATTGATTTTATAAGCGTGTAACATAAGTAAATTTTTCTTGTTTGTTTTGCCAGCAAAAATTCTATACTTATTGTCACCTAAAACAGGGCATCCATGAATTAATAATTGTTTTCTTAATTGATGTTTTCTTCCCGTTTGAGGATTAAGTTTTAATAGTGAATAATTGTTATTAGTATCAAGAACTTTAAAATGTGTAATAGCTTTAGTCTTAATTTTCCTATTTCCTTCATAATGAAACAATTCATCTATAAAAGTACCTTTGTCTTTATTTAATTTACCCAATGCAATACACAAGTAAGTTTTATGAATTTTTCTTATTCTAAATAAAGAGGTAAATAGCTGAGCATATTTTCGATTTTTAGCTATAATTAATGCACCAGTTGTTTCTTTGTCAATTCTATGAACAGGATAGGGATAAGTTCCTTCGAATTCAGTTGTGCTCTTCAATATATCTAAAATATTTCTTTTTGACTTCGTTCCAGCTTGAACAGCAATTCCTGCAGGCTTATTAATCACCGCAAAGTTTTCATTGTTTTCAATAAATATATTTGATGAGTATGAGAGATCTTTTTTAGTAGCCTTATAAAAATCTTTAAATCTTGTTTTTTTTAATGTTGAAAAAACAATGTCATAAAGAATAACCTGATCATTTTTACGTAGCATATGTGAACTTTTAATCTTTTTAAAATTAACTTTAATTTTTCCTTTTCTTAAATTTTTTTCAATTAATGATTGCGGGACATTCCTAATATTTCTCTTAAACCATCTATCCAAACGCGAGTTTGAATAATCATCTTTAACTATATAAATTTCCTTCATAAAAAATATATCTTAATGTTTATAATTAAGGCAACTTATTGATTGTTGTTATAATATATTATTTTTTTGATTTAAGTTTCTTTTCTTTGTCTTTTGTTTTTGTTTGTTGTGATTCCTTTTCGTGAACATCATTTTTTTTCTTTACATCAACTTTTTTTGCAAGAAAATCTTTATCCACCAATTCAATTATTGCCATTGGGGCATCGTCACCATACCTAAACCCGGTTCTAATAACTCTGCTATATCCGCCCTTCCTTTTTTCATATCTTTGGGATAAAATTTTCATTAATTTATCAACTGATGTTTTAGATTCTAATGCGGAAAATAAACTCTTTTTTGACTGTAAATTATTTTTTTTTCCTAAAGTAATTACTTTATCAATTTGGGGTTTTAATTCTTTCGCTTTTGGTAAAGTTGTAGTGATTTGTTCATATTTAATTAGGGAATTAAGCATATTTTTAAATAAAACTTTTCGATGTTCTGATGTTCTATTGAGTTTTCTATAACCTAATTTATGTCTCATAAAATGATTAATTATTATCTTCGAGTTTTTTAGATAATTCAGAAATATTATCAGGTGGCCAGTTTGGCACTTCCATTCCTAAATAAAGGGACATTGAATTCAAAACTTCTTTTATTTCATTAAGTGACTTTCTACCAAAGTTGGGTGTACGTAACATTTCTGGTTCGGTTTTTTGAACTAAATCACCAATATAAATTATATTATCATTTTTAAGACAATTCATTGATCTCACAGAAAGTTCAAGCTCATCAACTTTTTTAAGTAAATTTTTATTAAATACAAGTTCTGTTGATTGTGGTACTTTTTCAACTTCAGTTGGCTCATCAAAGTTAACAAATAGTGACAATTGGTCTTGAAAAATTCTAGCTGCATATGCAACAGCGTCTTCTGCTGGCAACGAACCATCTGTTTCAATATTCATTATTAATTTGTCGTAATCTAATGATTGTCCTTCTCTAGCATTTTCAACAGTGTATGAAACTTTTTTAACTGGTGAAAAAAGTGAATCTATTGCAATTAATCCTAATGGTGAATCTTCCGTTTTATTTTTTTCGGCAGGACAGTATCCTTTTCCATTGCTTGCTATTAGTTCCATATGAAATTTTGTATTTTCATCTAAGTGACATAAAACCAAATCTGGATTTAAAATTTTTACGTTGGGATTCGGTTGTATATCCTTAGCTTTAATTTCGCCTGGGCCCGTTACGTCTAATATTAGTTTCTTTTTTTCTTTTGAAGTTACCTTAATTGACAAAGATTTAACATTTAGAACAATGTCTGTTACATCTTCTCTTACACCTTTTATAGAAGTAAATTCATGAAGCACTCCGTCAATTTGTATCGCGGTAATAGCTGATCCTTGTATTGAAGATAGCATAATTCTTCTTAACGCATTTCCAATTGTAAGAGCATATCCCTTTTCAAGAGGTTCAGCTATAAGAGTTGTTATAGTTTTATCTTCATTACTTTTTATATTTAATTTATTCGGTTTTATTAAAGCTTTCCAATTTTGAATTTCTGCTGTGTTTTCCATGTTTGTTATACTCTCCTTTTTTTTGCTGGTCTTGAACCATTATGTGGCATGGGCGTTGTATCTTTTATAGAAAGAATTTTAAAACCTCTTGATTGCAAAGCTCTTAAAGCTGTTTCTCGTCCAGAACCGGGTCCTTTTAGTTTAACGGTTAAAATTTTCAAACCATGTTCTTGAGCTTTGGTTGCGACATGATCGGCTGCTATTTGGGCTGCATAAGGAGTAGATTTTCTCGAACCTTTAAAACCCCTTGATCCAGCTGAAGACCATGCAATTACATTTCCACTATTATCAGCAATTGAAACAATCGTATTGTTAAAAGTTGCATTTACAAACGCTATACCACTAGTAATATTTTTTTTTATTTTCTTTTTTAAAACTTTAATATTTTTTGTTTTTTCAACTTTTTTAATTTCAGTCTCCTTACTATTCTTTTCAACTTTATTCATATAATTATTTTTTTAAAGGTGTTAGTTTTTTTCCAGCGATAGCAATTGCCTTACCCTTTCTCGTGCGTGCGTTGCTATGCGTTCTTTGTCCTCTTACTGGCAATTTTTTTTTATGTCTCGAGCCTCTGTAAGTTGCAAGATCTACAAGTCTTTTAATGTTCATTGATACTTCTCTTCTTAAATCACCTTCAACTTTGTAATTTTGGTCTATAAACTCTCTGATCTTTAAAACTTCCTCTTCAGTTAAACTATTTGCTTTTCTATTTTTTGAAATATTTAGTTTCGCACAAATATTGCTTGAAAATTTATTCCCAATACCATGAATATATGTCAAAGCTACATGAACTACTTTATTTTGGGGAATGTTTACACCAGCTATACGTGCCATAATTTTACTGAGAACCGCTATATAAAAACGCTATTTATATAATTACAGTTTACAAAGTCAAGTCCCTAAAGAACCAATAATATCGCATATTTCTCTGCAAACTTGGTTAATTTTTCTCGTCCCGTCTATTTTGTATAAAATTCTTTGATCTGCATAATAATCTAATATAGGTAAAGTTTTTTTTGTATATACTTCAAGCCTATTTTTTATAGTATTTTCGTTATCATCCGATCTTGTTTTTAAATACTTTAAATTACAATCATATTTTTTTTTTGAAGGTGGATTAAAATATTTATTAAAAGTTAAACCACACTTTGTGCAAACCAATCTGCCTAAAATTCTTTTAATAATAGATTCTTTGTCAATAATTAGGTTTATCACACAAGATATTTTTTGATTATATTTTTTTACTAACAAATCCAAATTTTTGGCTTGATTTAAATTTCTTGGATATCCATCAAAAATTAACCGATTAAAATATTTCTTTTTAGATAAGATTTTAACTATTAAACTGCCAATTGTTTCATCAGATACCAATAAACCTCGATCTATTTTAGATTTAATTTTTCTAGATAAATCAGTTTTTTTTTTTATTTCATTTCTTAGCAAGTCTCCTGTGGATATTTTATGTAAATTAAAATTCTTTACTATATTATCAGCCTGTGTACCTTTTCCTACTCCAGGTGGACCAAACAAAATTATATTCACTTGCTTATTTTCCGAATTTAGTTTTTTTAATTAATGACTCGTATTGTTGACTCATCAATCTTGTTTGTACTTGTGAAACAGTATCCATAGCGACAACAACAACAATTAATACTGAAGTTCCTCCCAAATAGAAGGGAATAGGATATTTTGAAATTAGAAATTCAGGCATTAAACATACTAAGGTTAAATATGCTGCTCCTATAGTTGTTAATTTTGTAAGTATGTCTTCTATATAATAAGCCGTTCGTTCGCCAGGTCTTATACCAGGAATGTATCCTCCGTGTTTTCTTAAATTTTCTGCTGTTTCTTTGGGATTAAAAACTATGGAAGTATAAAAAAAAGAAAAAAATATAATACCAGAAGCATATAGCAACATATACAAAGGTTTACCCTGCGAGAATAAAGATGAAAAATTAATAAATGTATCGCTGTCTGAAAATCCAAAGTTTGTAAAAGTTATGGGAAGAAGTAATAAAGCCGATGCAAAAATAGCTGGTATAACTCCTGCAGTGTTTATCTTTAAAGGCAAATGTGACGACTCGCCACCATAAATTTTGGTACCCATTTGTCTTTTTGGATAATTTATTAATATTTTTCTTACTGCTCTCTCTATAAATACTATGAATACAACAGTAAAAACTACTAGACCAAATATCAATAATATAGTTGAAACTGATAATGCCCCTGTCCTTCCCAATTCAAATGTAGAAGCTAGTGCCCGTGGTATTTCAGCCACAATTCCGGAAAAAATAATCAATGAAATTCCATTTCCGATTCCTCTTTGCGTTATTTGTTCACCAAGCCACATTAAAAAGATGGTACCGGCTACCAAAGAAATTACCGTTGTTAACCTAAAATAAAAACCTGGATCTGCAACAACCGTACCAGAATTTTCAAGTCCAACGGAGACACCGAAACCTTGAACCGTAGCTAATAGAACAGTTCCATATCTTGTGTACTGCGTAATTTTTTTTCTTCCTATTTCTCCTTGATTTTTTAAATTTTTAAAGGTTTCTGAGACTCCAGTAAGTAATTGAATAATAATAGATGAAGATATATAAGGCATAATTCCTAAAGCGAATAAAGCCATTCTACTAACTGCCCCACCTGAAAAAATATTAAACATGCCTAAAAGACCTCTTTGGTTAGACTCCATCAATGTTTGCAAAGCTTGCGCATTTATGCCGGGTAAAGGAATGTAAGTTCCGAGTCTATAAACACATAGAATGAAAATTGTGAAAATAATTCTGTTTTTTAAATCGCTTGCCATTTATTTTACTATCATGCTATTTAATTAACGTAACTTTTCCACCAAATCTTTCTATTTTTTCTTTTGCAGATTTAGAAATAAAATTTACCTCAACATCAAATTTATTTTTTATATCTCCAGAACCAAGCAGTTTTAATTTCCTATATTTGTTATTTATCAAGTTTAATTTTTGTAAATTTTGTAAATTAATTGTTGTATTAAGTAATATTTTTTTTTTGTTAATAGTATCTTCTATTTTAGATAAATTTATCAAAGCAATATCTTTGCTTTTTATGCTTTTAAAACCGCGTTTCGGTAATCTTCTATATAAAGGCATTTGACCTCCTTCAAAACTTTTAATAGCTACGCCAGATCTTGATTTTTGACCTTTGTGACCTCTTCCTGAGGTTTTGCCTTTGGTTGAACCTATTCCTCTCCCAAGTCTTTTTTTGTTTTTTGACAAATTAGAACTTAACGTATTTAGTTTCATATATAATTAACTATTGCTTTTTTTTGTAACTTCAGCAATTTTTTTTCCTCTTAGATTTGCTATAAATTTTGGTGATTTTTGTTTTTTCAAACCTTTAATACAAGCTCTTAATACATTTATTGGATTTGATGAACCCATAGACTTAGCAACAATATCTTTGATGCCTACAACTTCACATGTTGCTCTAATTGGTCCACCTGCAATTATGCCAGTACCAGAAGGGGCAGATCTTAATAAAACTTTTCCTGCTCCATCTTTAACTAAAATATCATGATGAAGCGTTCTGCCTTCACGTAAAGGAATTTTAATTAAATTGCCTTTAGCGTTATGCGTTGCCTTTTTTATTGCATCAGGCACTTGTTTAGCCTTAGCATATCCAACGCCAACAGAACCTGCATAATTACCCACAACAACTAGAGCAGAAAATGTAAATCTTCTACCACCCTTAACAACTTTGGTTATTCTATTTATTGAAACTAATTTATCCTTAAATTCACTTTTTTCCATAATAATAATTAAAAAATCAAACCACCTTTGCGCAATGTTTCAGCAAAAATTTTAATTCTTCCATGATATCTGTATCTTCCCCTATCAAAATATATTTTAGAAATTTTTTTTTCCTTAGCCTTTTTAACTAAATTTTCAGCCACAAGTATTGATAAATCAGTTTTTTTATTAGTATTTTTTTCCTTAAAAGATGATGCGGAAATCAATGTTTTGCTATTTTTATCATCTATAATTTGTGCTGATATATTGCGAGATGATCTAAATACAGTTAATCTAAACCTTTCAGAATTTACTTTTTTAAGTTTGCTTCTTATTCTTTGAACTCTTTTAGTATAATTTATATTAGTCATTTTATTTCTTTTTACCTTCTTTTCTCAAAATGTATTGTCCTCTTTCTTTAATTCCTTTTCCTTTGTATGGTTCTACTGGTTTTAACATTTTGATTTCTGCAGCTATTTTTCCTACTAATTCCTTATCTATACTACTAATTTTAATAATGGTGCTTTTTTCTAATGTAATTTTTGCACCCTCAGGAATTTTATAAGAAGTATCGTGGCTAAAACCCAACTGCAAACTCAGTATATCGCCTTTCAAAATGGCACGAAAACCAACTCCACTAAGCTCAAGAATTTTTTCATGTCCTGAGGTAACACCAATTATTGCATTATTAATTATACTTCTTGTTGTTCCCCAGATCATATTTGAAGATTCATTTTTTTTGATTATTTTTAGAATTAAATTATTATCATCTGATACAGTTGTGCTAAAAATTTTATCATTAATAGATAATTCTTTTGAACCTTTGGGACCAGTTAAAATTAATTTTCCATTTTCGACTTTAACCTTTGTGTCCTTAGGTATGCTTATGGGTTTTTTTCCAAGTTTAGACATAAAATTTAAAACACCCTACAAATTATTTCTCCACCAACATTTTTTACTCTTGCGTCATTATCAGACATGATTCCCATAGAAGTGGATATAATAGCCAACCCCAATCCGTTCTGAATTTTTGGTATACTAGTTGCTTTAGCGTAAATTCTTCTGCCTGGTTTTGAAACTCTTTTGATCTCTTTTATTACTGGTGATCCATTATAATATTTTAAATCTACTATCAATGAGTTTTTATTTTTTGAGTCAGATAAATGTTTATAATTTGTTATGTAACCTTCCTGTTTTAAAACTTCCAAAATTTTTTCTCTAAATTTAGAATTAGGGATTTTCACATGATACAACTCTCTCAATTGTGCATTTCTAATTCTTGTAATCATATCGCCTATTGGATCTGCTAATGTCATTTTACCTCCATATAATTTACCAACTTGATTTAGTCATTCCTGGGATTTTACCCTTTGAGGCTAAATCTCTGAGAGCTATCCTAGAAATTCTAAGTTTTCTATAGACACCATGCGGCCTACCGCTTATTTCACATCTATTTCTAATCCTTATTTTTGCTGAATTTCTTGGTATTTTTGCGAGTTTTAATTGCGCAGCAAATCTTTCCTCTAAGGGTAATTTTTTATTTTTAATTATTTTTTTAAGATTTTCTCTTTTTTTAAAAAATTTTTTTGCAAGTTTGATTCTCTTTAAATTTCTTTGAATTGAACTTGTTTTAGCCATAATATCTTAATTTACTCCTTTTTTTTCCTTCTTCTTATTAAATGGAAAATTCATAGCTTCTAATAAAGCAAAAGTTGTTTTTTTATCTTTACTGGTTGTAACAAGAGTTATATCCATGCCTCTTATTTGATCAACCTTATCAAAATTAATTTCTGGAAATATTATATGTTCTTTAATACCAAAACTGTAATTACCATAATTATCAAAACCTTTAACACTTAGACCTTGAAAATCTTTAATTCTTGGTAAAGCAATATTTGTCAATCTATCAATAAATTCAAACATTTTGTTACCTCTTAAAGTAACTTTTGCACCAGCAGCAGTACCTTTTCTTGATTTAAAATTTGATATAGATTTTCTAAATTTTGTAACAATAGGTTTTTGTCCGCTGATTAATGACATATCTTCAATGCAATTTTGTAGTTTCTTTTTATCATTCCCGTCTAAACCAAGTCCCATGTTTAAAACAACTTTGGTAAACTTTGGAACCATATATTTATTTTTCAATAAAAATTTTTTTTGCAAATCTCCAATAATTTTTTTGTTATATTCTTCTCTTAATCTCGGTATCATTTTGATTTATTTATAGTTTTATTAATTTTGTCCAAATTTTTCAAATTAGATATATGAATAAAGTTCTCCTTTGAAATTATTCCACCTTTTTTTTCTTTAGTTGTTTTTTCATGCTTTTTAATAATATTTATCCCTTTAACTTTAGCTTTATGTTCTTTTTTAAGAATTTCTATAACTTCACCCTTTTTCCCTTTATCTTTTCCACAAATCACCTCTACTTGTATTCCTTTTTTAATCATTTTTATAAAACCTCCGGAGCAAGTGATATTATTTTTGTTTGACCTTTTGCTCTTAATTCGCGTGTGACAGGGCCAAAAATTCTGGTACCAATAGGTTCACACTTATCATCAACTAATACAGCAGCATTATTATCAAATTTAACTTTGCTGCCATCGTTTCTATGAATTGAATATTTAGTTCTGACTACAATAGCCTTATGTACTGTTCCTTTTTTCACTTTCCCATCTGGAATAGCTTCCTTTACGGCAACAACAATTATATCACCAATTGAAGCGTATCTACGTTTCGATCCTCCAATTACCTTAATACATTCAACTATTCTTGCACCAGTATTGTCAGCTACTTGTAATTCTGTTTGTACTTGTATCATTTATTAATCTACTACCTTCCATCTTTTTTTTTTAGAGTACGGTATTGATTCAATTATCTTAACGTTATCACCTACTTTAAATTTATTCATTTCATCGTGTACATGATATTTTTTTGAACTTGTAATTACTTTACCAAAAAATGGATGTGAATATCTCCTTTTTACCAAGACGACTACCGTTTTATCGTTCTGATCTTTGATTACCTTACCATTTAATTCTTTTTTTGTCATATTACTTTTTTTTATTTATTTTTGTCAAAATTTTTGCAACATCTTTTTTTAATAAAGATAATTTTGATGTATCTTCAAGCGGTCCGTTTGATTTCTTAAATCTCATATTAAATAAATCTTTTTTTATTTTGTGAAGTTTATTTTCTAATTCGTCACCACTTAATTTATTAACCTCTTTATTTTTCATAATTAAAATCTTTTTATAAACTTAGTTTTGATTGGTAATTTTGTAGAAGCTTTGTATAAAGCCATTTTTGCTGTAGTTTCATCAATACCATCAACTTCAAAAATAATTCTTCCTGGTTTAACGCGGCATATCCAAAATTCTGGTGCGCCCTTCCCTTTGCCCATTCTTACTTCGGTAGGTTTTTTTGAAACTGGTATATTAGGGAAAATTCTTAACCAAACCTTTCCTGTTCTTTTCATATATCTTGTTAAGGCAACTCGCGCTGCTTCAATTTGTTTTGAAATTATTCTGTCTGGCTGCATAGCTTTGAGTCCGTACGCTCCATAATTTAGAGCTGCGCCTCTGCTAGCTCGGCCGTGAATTCTACCTTTATGAGCTTTTCTATGTTTTGTTCTTGCTGGTTGTAACATTTTCCATTTCCTTATTATTTTTGTTTGTGTTAATTGACAGAATTTCACCTTTATAGATCCAAACTTTAACTCCAATTATTCCATAAGTGGTCAAAGCTTCAGCTTCAGCATAATCAACATTGGCTCTAAATGTATGTAAAGGTACACTTCCTTCTCTTAACCATTCCGTTCGTGCTATTTCATTTCCAGCTAATCTTCCGGCTAAACATACTCTGATACCTTTAGCTCCTAATCTTAATGCAGATTGTATAGCTCTCTTCATAGTTTTTCTATAAGCTATTCTTTTAACTAACTGTTGTGCTATATTTTCTGCAACTAGATAAGCGTTCAACTCCGGTTTTTTAACTTCTTTAATATTTAAACTAATTTCGCTACTTGTTATTTTTGATAAGTTTTTTTTTATTTTATCTACATCTGATCCTTTTTTTCCAATTACAAATCCAGGTCGAGATGTATAAATAGAAACGATACACTTTTTTGATGTTCTCTCAATTATTGTTTGTGAAACTCCAGAATTTACAACATTTTTTTTTATATAATTTCTAATTTTATAATCTTCTATCAAAAGTTTTCCATATTCACGTTTTTTGGCAAACCAAATAGAATCCCAACCTCTGTTGATACCTACTCTTAAACCTATTGGATTAACTTTTTGTCCCATGTAAATCCTCTTTCTTTTTGTTATTTTCAGATAAAATAATGGTAAGATTGGTATAAGGTTTTTTAATACCAGAAGCTCTTCCTTTAGCTCTAGCTCTAAATCTTTTTAAAACTATTGATTTTCCAACGTAAGCTTCCTTTACATATAAATTGTCAATATCATACTGATTATTATTTTCAGCATTTGCCATAGCTGATTGTACAGTTTTTTTAATTTCTAAAGCTATTCTTTGTCTTGCAAAGGACAAATCTCTAATAACCAAATCTACTTTTTTTCCACGTATGTTTTTGAGCAAAACATTTATTTTTCTTGGACTTGATCTTACGTTTTTATTTATTGCTTTTACTATATTTTTATTTTTTTGCATTTTTAGGTCCCAGAGTTTCTTTAGATTTAGATTTTTCTACAAGAGTAGAAGATTGAGCAGCCTCTTGTGCCGCTTTTTTATCTGCTGGAGTGTGGCCAGAAAATTGTCTAGTTGGTGAAAATTCACCTAACTTGTGTCCAACCATTTCATCAGATATT
>Ga0187833_10006269_pt1 | contig 11045 bp, 5 predicted proteins | sample ETNtaG_37_FD_167968 | JGI IMG/M metagenome (GOLD analysis project Ga0187833, IMG submission 167968) | Marine microbial and viral communities from oxygen minimum zone, Eastern Pacific Ocean - ETNP2014_SV_400_PacBio MetaG (Illumina Assembly) | ecosystem: Environmental > Aquatic > Marine > Hypoxic... | reverse complement strand
GAGGCCGAGATCCCCATCTGGCACGACGACCAGCAGGGTACGGCCACCATCGTCGTCGCCGGTGTCATCAATGCACTCAAGCTAACGGGCAGAAAGATGGAGGACACTGTAGTCTCTATGGTGGGTGCGGGCGCGGCCAATATCGCCATCTCACGGATGCTGGTGGCAGCCGGTATCACCAAGCGGAACATCATAATGTGCGACTCAAAGGGCGTCCTACACCCCGGACGGACGGAGTTCGAGGGCACCGAGTACGAGGGCAAGTGGGACATGTGCCTTAACTCAAACAGCGGAGGGCGTACAGGTGACATGGCCGAGTGCATCCGCGACACCGACGTACTGGTCGCCAGCTCGCGGCCCGGTCCCGGCATCATCAAGAAGGAGATGATCGCGGCCATGAACGAGGATGCTGTGGTATTCACGTGCGCCAATCCGATCCCGGAGATCTGGCCTTGGGAGGCCAAGGAGGCAGGAGCGGTCATCGTCGCTACCGGACGCTCGGATTTCCCCAACCAGGCCAACAACTCTCTGGGCTTCCCTGGCATATTCCGTGGTACCCTGGATGTGCGGGCGACGACCATCACCGACGAGATGTGCATCGCTGCCGCTCTGGAAATCGCCAAGACGGCCGAGGACCGGGGCCTGAGCAATGACCATATCGTGCCCGATATGACCGACTGGGAGGTCTTCCCTCGGGAGGCGCTCGCTGTCGGTATGAAGGCCATGGAGCAGGGGATCGCCCGAAATAAGGTGTCCCGCCAGGAACTGTACGAGCATGCCGAGTCCATCATCCGCCGGGCACGGGAACAAACGGCTCTCCTTATGAAGGAGGGATTCATCCCGCCCCCACCGCCGGACGAGTAGTGTCCTGGTGTGCTCATGGAGGGTGAAGGCGGAACTAAAGGCGAACTTGCCCTGGTGCCTCTCTTCACACCCGGGCTCCGTCTATCAGCACGATCACGTATGCTCTCGTTGTCGACGGTCGTCCCTTTCGCGCTCCTGCAGTACAGTTTCCATGATACTTGGATTGGCGAAGGCTGGCTGGTCGCGTTCGCGCTCTTTTCCTGGGTGGCTGCCCGGTTGTACTTCGCACGGATCGAGCATCCCGAACCGGAACCGATAAGATTCCATGGTAACTCGCTCGTCGTCCCGGGTGTCGTGTTCGACGAGGACCTACCTCTCAACCTGGACGTGCGTGAGATCGATCAAGCGAATTTCACGCTCGCTTCTAAACGCGGGCAACGAGACCGTGCCTATCTGGCGCTCGAGCTCAAGGACACCTACGGCCGAACGCATCGCATCGGTGGATTGGCAACGGACCTCAGGCGGATCGAGGACCTTCTCCGGGAGCGTGGAGTGGAGATCGGATTCGAAATGGACCGCTGGGTCCGGTGGTGGGTGATGACCAGCGTTGTCTTGGCCATCGTAGCATCAGTGGCCATTGCGCTCTACTTCAGCGGTTCGTACTGACCATGCAGGCGGGATCACTCCCGGCTCGCCCGATCGTCCTCCCGGTCCAGAAGGTACTGCCTGACCCGACGCGACATGCCCTTCCCCACAACACTGGCGACCTCCGCCTCGTCAGCGGCCAGTACACCTGCTGGGGAGCCGAACGCCTGCAACAGCGCTTGTTTTCGCTTCTTGCCGATACCGTTGATCCTGTCAAGCACACTGCTGGCGAGGCTCTTCGACCGTTTATTCCGGTGATAGTCCACGGCGAACCGATGGGCCTCGTCCCGTAACGATGTGCAGAACCTGAACGCCGGTGTCCCGGGGTCAAGGATCATCGGATCCCGCCGCGGACGGTGGACGCGCTCCTCCTCCTTGGCCAGAGAGGCGAGGTCGATCGTCCGAGAGAGACCAAGCCGATCTAGGACACGCCGGGCCGCGCCCAGCTGGGTGGAACCCCCATCGATGAGCAGGAGGTCGGGCGGCTCTTCGCTAGCGAGCGATCCAGTGAACCGACGCTGCACGACCTCGGCCACCATGGCGGGATCATCCGTGCCGCTGGCCTTTCGGATAGCGAACCGCCGGTAGAGGTCCTTCGCGGGGCGTCCCTCGCGGAACACCACCCACGAACCCACTGGGGCAGTTCCGTGGTGCGTGGATATATCGACGCACGCCGCGGTACGCGGAAGCCGTCTGAGGCCCAGTACGCTCTTCACGTCCTTCATGACGGCGGTCTCCTCGGCCTCTGCACCACGGACGGTCAGGCTGCGCACTGCCATGCGGGCAAGTTCGGTGAGCTCTTGATCCTCCTCGGCGGACGTCACGACCTCTGCCCCTGGACGCTTCCTATCGAGGTAGTCCTGGAGAAGACCGGGATTCGGGAGGGTTCTGGAAAGTACGACTTTGTCGGGTACGGGGGTGCGGGTGTAATGTTGGCATAGGAGTGAGACGAGCCCCTCCGTATCGAGACCTTCCGTCTCCAACCTGTGGCGGTCCATCACCAATCCCCGACGCAGTTCGATGATCAGCACGCGACAGACACCCTTGGAGACCTCGAACGCGACGATGTCCACGTCCTGGGCCGTCCTGGCCGCGACCTTCCGATATTGTGCCATGTGCTCCAGCGCTTGCAGCCTGTCCCGGCACTCGGCGGCCCGCTCGTACTGCATTTCCTTGACACATGTCTTCATCTCCCGCTCCAACTGGCGGGCGAGACCATCGACATCACCCTTCAGGAGTCGACGGGCCTTGCTCACACGATGGAGGTAGTCACGGCGGGTAACGTGTTCCTCGCAGGGTGCACAGCACATACCGAGGCGGAGGTACAGGCAGGCTTTGTTCGGCATTCGCTTACAGGAACGCAGCCCGAACAGCCTGCGGGACATACGCAGGACCTGGTTGCGGCTAGCGCCGGATGGGTAGGGGCCGTAGTGCTCGCCAGCCCCCTTCTCCACCTTCCACGCCCTCACTACACGTGGCCACTCCTCCCGCGTGATGCGGATGTACGCGTAGCGCTGCGCCATGGCCAGGTCGGCATTATACCTCGGTCGGCGCTTGCGGACGAGCTCAGCCTCCAGCACCAGCGCCTCAAGTTCAGATGTTGTGATAGTAACCTCCACGTCACGGACCTCGGCCACGAGCTGCCGTGTCCGCTCGGGGAGCGTGGTCTTTTGGAAGTATGAGCTCACACGTTTGCGCAGATCCTTTGCCTTTCCGATGTATATGACGTCGCCCGAGGCGTTCTTGAAGAGGTACACGCCTGGTCGGTGAGGAAGGTCGTCGACCGCCGGTGGCCTCACCCGAGCATCCCTCGCAGGAACTTGCCGGTGTAGCTCTTCCTGCTGCGGGCCACCTGTTCGGGTGTACCCTCAGCTATAACGGTCCCGCCAGCCTCACCGCCCTCGGGCCCCAGGTCGATAATGCGGTCCGCGCACTTGATGACGTCCAGGTTATGCTCGATGACAACAATCGAGTTCCCCTTCTCAACGAGGCGGTCGAGCACCTTCAGGAGCTTCTTCACATCGTCGAAGTGGAGGCCTGTTGTGGGCTCGTCGAGGATGTAAAGCGTACGACCAGTTCCGCGCTTTGACAGCTCGGAGGAGAGCTTCACGCGCTGCGCCTCACCGCCCGAGAGCGTCGTCGCTGACTGTCCGAGCTTGATATAGCCCAGGCCCACGTCCATGATGGTCTGGAGCCTGCGTCGGATCTTAGGGATGTTCTCGAAGAAACGCAATGCCTCCTCAACGGTCATGTCCAACACATCAGCGATGCTCTTCTCCTTGTAGGTGACCTGCAGCGTCTCGCGGTTGTAACGCGTTCCCTTGCACTCTTCGCAAGGGATGTAGATGTCCGGCAGAAAGTTCATCTCGATGCAGATGAGCCCCGCACCCACACAGGCATGACACTGGCCGGCCTTGACGTTGAAGGAGAACCGCCCCGGCTTGTACCCGCGCACCTTTGCCTCTGAAGTGGTGGCGAAGAGTTCGCGGATGGGGGTGAACAGCCCAGTGTATGTAGCGGGATTGGATCGCGGGGTGCGGCCGATGGGGCTCTGGTCGATGGCGATGACCTTGTCGAGCTGGTCGATCCCATCAATGCGGTCGTGGGCTCCTGCCCTATCGGATGAGCGGTAGAAGCGCTGCTTGAGCGCCCGCTTGAGCGTGAGGTTGACGAGAGTGGACTTCCCCGAGCCCGACACGCCCGTTACAAGGCATAGCACCCCCAGAGGGATGCGCACGTCGATGTGCTTGAGGTTGTTCTCCCGTGCTCCGACCACGGTGAGCCCGCCTGACGGCTCGCGACGCTGCTCTGGTATCGGGATGGTCTTCTTGCCGGAAAGGTACTTCCCGGTGATCGAATCCTCGCATCCCTTGATGTCCGTGACGGTGCCCTGGGCGACGATGTGCCCTCCGTGGATGCCGGCACCTGGGCCGATGTCCACGATGTGGTCAGCTGTCCTGATGGTCTCCTCGTCATGTTCCACGACGATGAGGGTGTTCCCCAGATCCCGCAGCTTGAGCAGCGTATCGATGAGCCGTCGGTTGTCGCGCTGGTGGAGCCCGATGCTCGGCTCGTCGAGGATGTACATAACTCCGACCAGGTTCGCACCTATCTGGGTGGCCAACCTGATGCGCTGAGTCTCACCCGCCGAGAGTGTGGCCGCCGATCGCGAGAGGCTAAGGTACTCGAGGCCGACGTTCATGAGGAAATCGAGGCGTTTGTCGATCTCTTTGAGCACTTGCTTTGCGATGAGCCGGTGGGTCTTATTGAGCTTCAGCTCCTTGAAGAACTGCTGACATCGTGCGATGGAGAGCGAGGTCACCTCGTCGATGTTGAGATCACCGACGGTGACGGCGATGACCTCTGGGCGCAGACGCTTGCCCTTGCAGTTCTGGCAAGGGAGCTGGGTCATGAAACGCTCGATGTCACGTCGCCGTCGCTCGGACTTCGTCTCCCTGTGGAGGCGGATGAGGTCGGGAACGATCCCTGTATACTTGCCAGCGAATTTGTACTCTGAGTCCCCGCGCCTGCTGGTCATCTCGAACCGGATCCGCTCGTGGGACCCATGGAGGATGATGTGTCGATGTTCCTCGGAAAGCTCATTGAATGGGGTGTCCATCGGGATGTCGAAGTGGCGGGCAACACCGCGGAGGTACTGTATCCGCCAGTACTGTGTCGTCCAGGGCTTGATCGCCCCCTCTTCCAGGGTGAGGGTGGGGTCGGGCACGACGAGTTCGGGATCTAACTCCGTGCGGATTCCGAGACCGTGACACTCAGGGCAGGCACCGTAAGGATTGTTGAAACTGAACATCCGCGGCTGGAGCTCCCCGATGCTCACGTCACACTTGGGGCACGCCATTCGGATCGAGAGGATGTGCTCTTCTCCGTCGAACTCGACAATGACGGCGTCCTTCACGAGGGAGAGCGCCGTTTCCACCGCTTCCTGGAGCCGTGCACGCATCGCATCCTGCTCGGCCTTCTTCTTCGGTACCGTCAGCCTGTCCACGATCACAGCGATGTGGTGGATGACATAGCGCTCCAGGGCGGGCACGTCGTCGAGGGGGTACGTCTCGCCGTCCACTTTGACTCGAACGAACCCTCGCTGCCGCAGGTCCTCGAACAGCTGTTCATAAGTACCCTTGCGTCCACGAACGACCGGTGCCATGACCAGCACCTTACCGGGGTGCTGCAGAAGCCTGTCGACGATCATCTCGGGCGTCTGCGGGTGGATCGGCTCACCGCAGGATGGGCAGTGGGGGATACCGATGCGGGCGAACAGCAGACGCAGGTGGTCGTAGATCTCGGTGATGGTGCCCACGGTACTTCGCGGGTTGCGGGAGACCGTCTTCTGCTCGATGGAGATGGCGGGGGAGAGGCCGTCGATCGAGTCCACGTCCGGTTTGCTCATCAACCCGAGGAACTGACGGGCGTATGCCGAGAGCGACTCAACGTACCGTCGCTGACCCTCAGCGTAGAGGGTGTCGAAGGCCAGGGTCGATTTGCCCGAGCCAGAGAGGCCCGTGACTACGATGAGCTTGTTGCGTGGTAAGGTGACATCGATGTTCCCGAGGTTGTGCTCCCGAGCACCTCGGATGACAATCTGTTCCTCCACAGACCACGCTCGGAGGGTCAGGTTCAAAAAGCTTGTGGGGGGGCGGCGGGCCGGTATCCTTGGGCTCAGGCGAGCGCGAGACCGATGAGCCCTGAATAGATGACCGCATTGGCCGTTGCATGCATGATGACAGGCGGGAGGATGGAGTCGGCGTCGTCCATGGCCATGGTAGCCACGAGACCGTAGGCGAAGATACCAAAGAGGGCAGGGACGGAGAGCCGACGCTTGAGATGGACGATCGCAAAGACGCCCGAGACCGCGTAGGCCGCAATGATAGGGAACTCACGTCGCACCTTGGTGTACATCAGGCCACGGAAGAGGAGCTCCTCCGTTAGCGGTGCGAGCACGATGGCCTGGAGCAGGCCCCAGAGGGGGGCGCTCAGGTGGTCCTCCATGATACCCTCACCAGCACTTACCATGAATGAACCGAACAGGAGACCTCCGACCACCGCAAGGACAAGCGAGGATAGCGTCCGCGGCCACCTGAGCCGCAGCGAGCCCAAGTCGTCCCATGCTCTGCATGCTGCAAGGATTAGGCCGAGCTGGACGGCGTAGATCACCACGTACCTCGCGCCGTAGAGCCCGGACAGCACGAGAGCGACCAGGGCGACACCCGTCAGTCCCTCTATGATGAAGAGGAGGAAGAACGACTCGTAGGTCTCGCCAACTGAAGGGTTCCGATGAGCGAAGAAGTAGAGCATGGCTGCGGTGATTATGTAAAGATGGGAAATGGCTGAGAGGGCCAGCGCCGTGTGCACATGCATGGAAAGGAGGTAGACCAGTACGGTGAACACCAGGACGAGTATCAACGCTTCGAGATCGCGCCAGGTCCAGGATCGCTCTTCCTCCATCGACTGATATGGCATCGTGAATCTTTAAATTTGCTAACCAGCCGGGCCGGCCGTACCTATATAAACGATCTGCGTCTAACAATCACTTGTGAGAGGAGCACGATTCTTGGCCGTCCTGGGCATCGTCGTCCTCGTGTTCGGATTGGCAAAGTTCGGTGACAACGACCTGCCCGTCGGCCCTCTCTCTGGCGTGCTCCCGTGCTCGTCGGAGACCTGCGCTCATTGGGACTGCTCCGACATCATGCTCCCTCCATTAGGTAGCGGGAAGGAGACATGCGATGTATGGAATTGTAACGACTTCAAGGGCGGCCAGTGTTCGAGTTGGAGCTGCAACGCCACAGATCCCGTGATCAGCGACCAGAGCTGTGACGAGAACATATGCACCGCATGGGACCGTGGACTGTGCATCTCTTGGGACTGCAGCTCGATCGATATTCCTGCCGGTAACGACCGGGAGAGCTGCACACGGTACGCGTGCACGGACACAACAAAGGACGTGTGCGGTTTGTGGGACTGCACAGAGAACGCCATCCCTCCGCTAGTGAGCGGGCGAGAGGGGTGCAAGTCGTTCGTTTGCCGTGCATCGGCCAAGGGCGTGTGCACGGACTGGGAGTGCGTGACCGTCCTCACCAGTTACGAGAGCTGCGCGACCTGGGAGTGCGCGACCTGGGGCGACGGCCTGTGCGAGATCTGGAACTGCACATCCCAGGACTTCCCCGGGAAGAGCGGGTACGACGCGTGCGCAGGGTGGACCTGTTCGACTTGGGAGCCTGTCCAGGCCGGTAGTGACTGCGGGCCATGCACATCCAACGACCAGTGTCGGACCGGCTGCTGCATCGACGGCGCCTGCTACGATGTCGCCACGGATCCTGACACCGATGAGACGAGCTGCACTTGCCAGGACCTCAAGTGGGAGGGGGGCCAGTGCTGTGGTGACGATCCCGACGAGGCGTGGTGCGGGACCACGGGTTACTGCTCAGATGGGACATGGACCTCCCAAGCGGACGAGCACCTCTGTACTACCTGCCAGGGCGGCGCGTGGACCGAGGAGCGATGCTGCGGTCCGGACGATGGCTGGTGCGGGACAGCTGGCCGGTGCGAGGGCGGCTCATGGACCGAGGACGCCTGCGGCGAGTGCCAGGCCTGCAGTGGTGGGACGTGTACGTTCGACTGTAGCGGCTGCACGAAGGCCAATGCTACCCAGGAAGCATGCGAGTGCCTGAAGGGGAGCTGGCATGACGACCGATGCTGCTGGACCGAGGGCGCGGACAGTTGGAACGCGACAGGGGGTGCATGTGTTAATGGTGCGTGGAAGACCGACGCCGAACTGGCGCCGACGCCGGAGCCCACTCCCGAGGCGACACCCGAACCAACGTCGGAACCGACGCCCGAGGCGACACCGGAGCCGACGCCCGAACCTACCCCGACGGGATTCGTGATCCCGGGCCTTGGCATCCCCGTCGATGACACGATGATACTCGCTGGAGCTGCAGGGCTCATCCTGCTCGTGGGTATACTCGTCATCTTCATGCGGCGTGGTGGGCCACCGCCCGAGGACACGTTCTTCCCGGAAGAGGCGTTCGCCGACACGAGAAATGAATTCCGAGTCGAGGCACCGCCTATCGCCATCACGCCTCCCCAGCTCGCGGCGAAACCGTCCCCCAAGGACCTCCAGAGCGCCGTGGATGCCTCCAAGAGCCGCACAGATGACCAGATTTTCGCAGTGCCCTCGGGTGGTGCCATGACTCCTCCCGCAGCGGCCTCACCCTATCAGCAGCCCGGGGCACCCTCCTATCAGGCGCCCGCTCCCGCGCAGGCTCCAGCACAACCTCCGGTCGCGCCTCCCGGAACAGCGCCAGAACCCGTTCAGGTACCCGCCCCACCTGCGCAAGCTCCTGCAGCACAGGCACCTCACGCATACCAGTACCCCCAACAACAACAGCAATGGGCTCAGGCACCGGGGTGGGGGCAGTCGGGACAGTACTATCGCCAGCAGCAGTTCGGCTACACACGCAGGACCGCACAGGATTTCATCCCGTCCGGCCCCGCACCTACCGATGTAGTGGCTGCGACCGTCCCCTGCCCGCACTGTGGACAACAGATACATGCGAGCCTGGCAGTATGCCCTCACTGCAACAAGCCGAGGGTGTAGCAGATCAGGTACGTGGCCTCATGGGCACTTCACCGCGCACTTCCCTGAGACGGTCCCGCAACTCGATGGCACGTTCGAAGTCGAGCTCTTCAGCGGCCTTGCGCATTTTGGCCTCCAGCTCCGCCTCGAGCTCGTGATCAGCTCTACCAAGCTCGGACGATCGGGCGTGGCGCCGGCGCTTACGTCGCTTGTCACCCTCCCCGAGCCCCTCAGCTACGGCCTTGACCACTGTTGTGGGGGTGATGCCGTGCTCCCGGTTGAACTCGGTCTGGAGGTCGCGACGACGCTCGGTCTCGCTGATGGCCCTGTCCATAGCTTCTGTGACCTTGTCCGCGTACATGATGACCCTGCTCTCAGCATTGCGGGAAGCGCGACCGATGGTCTGGATGAGCGCCGTATCCGTACGCAGGTAGCCCGCCTTGTCAGCGTCGAGGATGGCCACGAGCCCGACCTCGGGCAGGTCCAGCCCCTCGCGCAGGAGGTTGATACCCACAAGGACGTCGAACGTGCCGAGCCTGAGGTCGCGGATGATTTCGGTGCGCTCAAGGGTGTCCACTTCGGCGTGGATGTATCGAACGCGGTGGCCAGCATCGGAAAGGAACGACGTGAGATCCTCGGCCATGCGCTTGGTGAGCGTGGTGACCAACGTGCGGTGATCCGCAGCGGTCGTGCGTCTGATCTCTTCCATGAGGTCGTCCACCTGGCCCTCGATCGGACGGACGACGACATCAGGGTCCACAAGCCCTGTGGGCCGGATGATCTGTTCAACGACCTGTCCGCAGCCTTGCAGCTCGAAGGACGCAGGAGTAGCTGATACGAAGAGCACCTTGCTCGTCCTCTCCATGAACTCCTCGAAGGTGAGCGGTCGGTTGTCGTAGGCCGACAGTAGGCGGAAACCATGGTCGATCAGGTTCTTCTTGCGCGAACGGTCGCCCTTTACCATCCCCCGCAACTGGGGCAGGGTCACATGCGACTCGTCCACGATGGTAAGGAATCCGTCGGGGAAGTAGTCGACCATGGTGTAGGGCGGTTCACCCGATGCCCGTCCATCGAAATGTCGCGAGTAGTTCTCGATACCAGTACAATACCCCATCTCTTCGAGCATCTCAAGGTCGTACTTCGTCCTTGTTCTAAGGCGATGCGTCTCCAATGGCCCGAGCTCCGGGAGATGAGCATCTAGCTCCGTGCGGATGCTCCCGATGGCACGGGTGAGCGAACTATCGTCAATAGCGAAGGGCTTAGCTGGGAAGATTGTGACGACATCGAGATCGCCGAGCCGGGTGCCGGTCACGGGGTGCAACCGACCGATGCGTTCCACATCGTCGCCGAAGAGCTCAATACGGATCACCTCATCGGCGTAGGGTGGGAACACATCGATGACATCGCCCCGAGCGCGAAAGGTCCCAGGTCCGAGGTCCATATCGTTGCGCTCGTACTGAACGTGGACGAGAGAGCCCAAGAGCTCGCGACGTGGGAACTGACCGCTCTGCCGAACGACAACGCTTTGCTTACGAAACTCGGCCGGCGAGCCGAACCCGAAGATGCACGAGACCGTCGCCACGATGACCACGTTGGAACCGGACATCAGGTGGGTGGCGGCCTGGAGCCGCAGCCGCTCGATCTGCGGATTCACGTCAGACTCCTTTTCGATGTAGGTATCAGTCTTGGGAAGATAGCTCTCTGGTCGATAGTAATCGTAGTACGAGACGAAATAGCCGACTCGGTCATGAGGGAAGAACGTGCGGAACTCGCCATAGAGCTGGGCTGCGAGCGTCTTGTTGTGAGAGACGACCAATGTCGGTACGTTCAAGCGCTTGATGACATTGGCCATGGTGAAGGTCTTTCCCGAACCGGTCACACCGAGAAGCGTCTGGTGCTTGTGGTGAGAGAAACCTTCGACCAGCTTGTCGATCGCCCTGGGTTGGTCGCCAGCCGGTGAGAAGGAGGCGGTCAGGTCGAAGGATGTCATTGTATCCACTCG
>Ga0187833_10006265_pt1 | contig 11049 bp, 9 predicted proteins | sample ETNtaG_37_FD_167968 | JGI IMG/M metagenome (GOLD analysis project Ga0187833, IMG submission 167968) | Marine microbial and viral communities from oxygen minimum zone, Eastern Pacific Ocean - ETNP2014_SV_400_PacBio MetaG (Illumina Assembly) | ecosystem: Environmental > Aquatic > Marine > Hypoxic... | reverse complement strand
AAAAAAGGAAAATTAAAAAAAAAAAAATAAAAAAAAAAGTTTATATAAAAAAAGTAAGAAACAAACAATTAGACAAAAATAATCTTAGACAAGGAAATATTTTACGAATTTCAAAACATCTTGAACAAAAAGTTCAAATAGTAAAAATTAAAAAACAAGCTACAGAAAAAAAAATTTATAAAATTAAAGATTATGTAGTTTATCCTAAGCATGGGGTGGGACAAATCTTTTCAATTAGCTCTAAAACTATTGGTGGGATAGAAGTTCAAAGTTATGAAATTAAATTTGAAAAAGATAAAGCAATCGGGCTACTTCCAATAAATAAACAATCTCATTTAAGGTCTTTATCAAGTATAAATCAGGTAAATAAAGCAATTAGTATTTTAAAAGGGAAACCTAAAATAAAAAGAACAATGTGGAGTAGAAGAGCCCAGGAATATGAACAAAAGATTGTTTCAGGAAAAATCTATGACTTAGCGGAAGTAGTAAGAGACTTAAATAAAGGAAGTGATGACCTTGTGGACCAATCTTACAGTGAAAGACAACTGCTTGAAAAAGCTTACGATAGAATTCTAAATGAATTTCAAATCGTGCTTGGAGTTTCTCACGAACTAACTAAAAAAAAACTTGATAAGGCTCTTAAAAGAAATCTGTCGGAAACATAAAAAAATACGCTCCTCACAAATCTTGTGATAAGGAGCGTATTTAAAGAAAACCTTGTTATCTTCTTCTTCTTTTCTTAGCTTTCTTTTTGCTCTTCTTTTTAGCTTTTTTTCTTTTAGCCATCTTTATCTCCCCATATTATTTTTTTACGAATCAAAGTGATTCGGTTTATGTTTCTACTCTTATGTTTTTTTTTATTGATGTCAAACATAAATTTTTTTGAAAAAAATTATAAAAAATTATAAAAAATTAAAAATAAATTAAAAATAAATTATAAAAATTAATTCTTTTATTAAATTGCAAATAAGTAAGCAATAACAATAGTTTTTAACAAATAAATTAACTAAATCTAAGATTGAAAAAATTAATTTTTATACAAATTTTCTAAAATATTTTCATATTTTTCAACAACTTTATTTCTTTTTACTTTCATTGTTGGCGTCAACAAACCATTTTCAATAGAAAAACTTTCGTTAATTAAATAAAATTTTTTTATTTTTTCCAATAAAGTTAAATTTTTATTAATTTCACCTACTATTTCATTTATTTTTTCTTTTTGTCCTTCAAAATCTTTATTAGGAACAATCAGTGCAACCAAATAATTTTTTCCATCTCCATACACCATGCATTGATCTATTGCAGGAGAATTGGTTAGTTGATTTTCAATTTTTGCTGGAGAAATATTATCACCTCCCGCACTAACTATTATATCTTTTTTTCTATCAGTAATTTTTAGATAACCATCTTCGCAGTCTATTTCTCCAATATCTCCTGTGTATAGCCATCCATCTTTGAGAACTTTTTCTGTATCTTCTTTATTATTCCAATAACCCAACATTACATTTTCTCCTTTGACCAATATCTCTCCATCCTCAGCTATTTTCACTTGATTGCCCTTGAATGGCGGACCAACTGTTTCCACCCTAATTTTATGAATAGGATTACAACTCACCACTGGAGAAGTTTCGGTTAAACCGTATCCCTGTAGAGTAGGTAACCCTATAGCATTTAAAAATTCACCTATTTCTTTATCTAGGGCGCCACCTCCAGAAACAAAAGCTTTTAAATTTCCACCAAACTGTTTTTTTACTTTTTTTCTAACTAGAGCATCTACTATAAAATTCATAAGTTTTTCTGAAAAATTCATTTTTTGTTTCAGCAGCACTTTTTTTCCTAGATAAATTGTCGTCTTAATTAATTTAGCTTTAAGTCCTTTTGCTTTTTTCATGTTCATATTTATTTTGTTGTAAAGATTTTGATAAAATCGCGGAACCGCAGTCATAATTGTTGGTTGGGCTTCTGAAATATTATCTAAAAGTTTTTCTATTTTTTCTGCGTAAAAGACTTTTGCTCCAACTGCAATTTGTGCAAACTGAACTGTATGCTCATAAGAATGTGATAAAGGAAGCCATGTCAAAAAAACAGGTCTTTTGTCAATTAATGGTTTTAAAATTTCACATGCACCTTCCAAATTATTTAATATACCTCCATGACTTAAAATAACTCCTTTTGGATTTCCTCCTGTTCCCGAAGTATATATTATACATGAAACTGAACTTCTTTTTAGATTTGAATTTTTTATTTTTTCATTTTCTAATAGATTTCTTTTCACAATAGAATCAAAATTTAGATATTTATTCCCATAGACTCCTTCAATTTTATCAAAAGTGATCACTTTTTTTATAAAAACTTTTTCCTTAATTATATTTTTTAGTTTTTTATACATTTCATTATTAGAAACAATAATTACTGATGGCTGACAGTCCTCGATTAAATATGCATAGTCGCTTTTTGTGTAAGTAGTATATGCTGGAACCGTAATACCATTGGCAAGCATAATCGCAAGATCAGAAATTAACCACTCCGGTCTATTTTCTGAAACTAAAAGACATCTATCTCCATCGCTGATATTTTCCTTTAAGATTTTGGCAAGTTTATAAATACTTGATGATGTTTCTTCCCAGGTAAATTTTTTTTTATTTTTTGGATTAAGCCATTCCAAAAAAATACTTGCGGGATTTTGTTTTTTAGCCTGATAAAAAAATAAATCTGTTAGACTATTAATTTCTTTTAAATACATTTGTTTTTGGTGGGCAAAGAGAGACTCGAACTCTCACAGTATTGCTACCACAGGATTTTGAGTCCTACGCGTCTACCAGTTCCGCCATTCGCCCTTCCTTTTGTTGGTTAACGTTTATAAAGACATTATGTTTTGAAATTATTAAAGACGCAACAAAAAATTAGTTTTAATAATTAATTAATAAGAAGTGGCATTTTCAAATGCAATATTAGATAAATTTTATTAAACTAATCAAGATTTTTTATTTTAAAAAGCAAAAGTAGTCCAACAATCAGTAAAAAAATGGCAGCAGAAAATCCAATTCTTTGGTTCCCGCTCACAAAAGTAAGTGTACTAACCAATGCCGGACCAAGAAATGAAGTTAATTTTCCTGAAGTTGCAAATAGACCAAAACCTTTGCTCTGATCTTTGTTAATTAGCATTTTCGAAATAGCAACTCTGCTCGCTGATTGAATTGGACCTATGAATAAACCATTTATGGTAGCAAAAACAAAAAAATATATTTTAGTATAGGAAAATAAAATTAAAATAGAAGAAATAATTATCCCTAGCAATGATAAAACAATTATTTTTTTTGAACCAAAAAGATCATTAAAGTATCCACCAATTATAGCGCCAATCACAGCGGAAATATTCATTAAAATTGATAATTGAAGCAGTTCTTTTACAGACAGTTGAAATACCCCAACGGCAAATATTCCTCCCATTACAATGATGGCATTAAGTCCATCTGCATAGAGCATTCTAGCAATTAAAAAAATTCCGATTTTTTTGAACCCTTTATCCCAAATTAATTTTTGAATTTGAGAAAATAAACTTATTTCACTTTTAGTTTTTATTAAGGATTTCTTTGCACTTATTAATAACGGTATTGAAAAGATCAAAAACCACAAGCTTACAAAAAACGAGATTGCTCTAACATTTTCGTAATTTTCTTTCTTTAAACCAAATATAGGATTATCAGTATCTATAAATAATTTTATTGCCAAAAGTAAAACTAATATGCCACCTAAGTATCCTAAAGCATAACTTGATCCAGAGGATTTTCCAAGATTTTTTTCCGATGAAACAGTTTTAAGTAAAGCATTGTAAAATAACAAACTTAGTTCATAAAAAAAATTTGCAATTACTACAATTATTAAAGTAAAAAAAATATAGTCTTTTGAAGGTTTTGCAAACCATAATGAGGTGGTTAAAATAATGCACAATAGTGAAAATATTCTTAGAAAGGTAACTTTTAAATTTTTTTTGTCAGAAATGGCACCCAGAAATGGTCCAATTACTGCAACGGCAAAACCTGAGACTCCAATAGCCCAACCCCAATAAGATTGTCCCAGTATAGGATCCTTTACAATTTGTTGTGCAAAATAAGTTGAAAAAATAAAAGTAATGATAATTGTCGTAAAGGATGAATTTGCAAAATCATAGAGCGCATAGTTAAGTATTTTCTTCATAAATTTATAAGAACAATTGCTTATTTCCTTATATAACAACAATACTAGCTTAATTAATACAAGAACAGGGAGTCACAAAGTGAGCAAAATTATTGAATTCATAAAAAAAATACCAAAAGCTGAATTGCATTTACACATTGAGGGTTCTCTTGAACCTGAACTCATGTTTGAGTTAGCCAAAAGAAACAAGATAAAAATCCCTTTTGGAAACGTTGATGAAATCAGGAATGCATATAATTTCCACAATCTTCAATCCTTTTTAGATATTTATTATCAAGGATCCAAGGTTCTAATTAGTGAGCAAGATTTTTTCGATCTTACTTGGGCCTATCTGCTAAAATCCAAAGAAGATAACATTGTACACACGGAAATTTTCTTTGATCCCCAGACACACACGAATAGAGGAATTAAATTTAACTTAGTTATTAATGGTATTCACAGAGCCATTTTGAAGGCCGAAAAAGAGCTAGGAATAAGTTCAAAAATTATAATGTGCTTTTTAAGACATCTTGATGAACAGTCAGCTTTTAAAATATTAGATCAAGCCTTGATACATAAAGATAAAATTATTGGTATAGGTCTTGACTCTTCGGAACTTGGCAATCCTCCAAGTAAATTTGAGCATGTATTTAATAAAGCAATAGAAGAAGGTTTTTTAACCGTAGCTCATGCAGGAGAAGAGGGACCACCTAAATATATTTGGGAAGCCTTAGACCTTCTTAAGGTAAAAAGAATCGATCATGGTATCCAGTGCTTGAAAGATGAAAAACTCGTTCAAAGACTGAGGGATGATCAAATCCCCTTGACAGTTTGTCCTCTTTCAAACATTAAACTATATATCTTTGAAAACTTTAAAGATCACAATCTGAAAAAATTACTGAATGAAGGGCTCATGGTCATGGTTAATTCCGATGATCCTGCCTATTTTGGAGGCTACCTCAACACAAACTTGATTGAATGCCAAATGGCTTTAAATCTTACCAAACAAGATATAAAAAGGTTGGTCATAAATTCACTTAAATCATCTTTTTTGAGTGAAGATGAAAAGAAAAAGTGGATAGTTCGTATTAATAATTTTATCTAATTAGAGTGAGTGTTTTTATTTTTTTCTAAATATGTTTTCCACATTAAATTTAAACAATCTTCAAAGTTTTTAGCAAATTGTTTTGCATTACTTAATGGAGATTTTATAAATTTATTTCTCAATTCTTTTTTAATTTGAAGCAATTTTTCTAAATCTGAAACTTTGGAAATGGCTTTTAAAATATAATCTTTTTCATCTTTTGCTATCCAATCTTCCATGTCTAAATTTTTATTTATACCTGTTCCAATTCTAGAATAGAAATTATTTCCTTTTTTTGTAAGTAGTGGAACTCCCATCCAATTTGCCTCTAGACTCGTGGTAACCCCTGAATAAGGGAATGGATCTAATGCAATATCAATTTGATTATATTTCTTTAACATTTCTCCTTTTGTTTTAGAATGGCCTTCGGTAATTATTTTTTCAGCATTAATTCCATTTTTTTGGAATTTTTTTTTCATATTTTCTACAATTATTAAATTATCCAATTGCTTTGCTTTTAAAAAAAGTTTTGAATTTTGAACTTTTTTTAATATTTCTGACCATACATCTATTACATTATCATTTATTTTAGATAAATTATTAAAACTCCCAAAAGTAATATCTTTTTTATTTTGGTAGCTACTATGATCAATTTTAATATCGTCATTTATTGAAATACACTGAAAAGTATTTGGTAATTGAAAAATTTTTTCAGCAAAATATTTTTGATCGCTTAATGGTACAACATATGGATCTACTATAATATAGTCTATTTCTTTAAGACCGGTAGATGCATTATAACCACACCAAGTTACTTGAACAGGTGCAGCTTTATTTACAAAAATTGATAATCTATTTTTTGCTGTATGACCAGAAAGATCAAATAAAATATTTACTGAGTCTTTTCTAATTATATTAATCACTTCCGTGTCACTTAAATGATTAATTTTTCTCCAGACGTTAAATCTTTTTTTAAGTTCTAAAGTTATTTTATCCATTCTATTTGAGTTTGAATAAGCTATTAATTCAAATTTTTTGTCACTTATATGATTTATTGTATTTAATAGATAATGACTTACAGGGTGATTCCCATAATCTCCTGATACAAATCCAATTCTAATTTTTTTATCCGTCTTTTTTATTTTTGGAAATTGACTTATTTTATTTAAATCAATCTTAGACAAACTTTGTTTGAATTTTTGTACTAGTTCAAAATAAAGATTTAAGTCAAAATATTTACTAAAATTTAAACAAAATAAATAATTTTGATATGCTCCGGAAAAGTTAGGATTTATTTTTATTGCGGACTTAAAGTTTAATATAGCCAGGTCAAATTTCCCAACTTCTTGGTACAAAGTACCCAAATTGTTGTAGGAAGCAAAATAATTTTCATTAAATTTAATTGCGAGTTTATAGTTATCAATGGCCTTTTTATAATTCGCTTTTTTTTTATATAAATTACCCAGACTGTAGTATGCATTACTATCTTTCGAATTAATTTTCAGTATTTCACGAAAATATTTTTCGGATTTTTTTTCTTGACTTAATTTGTTATATAAGTTTCCAAGCAATAATAATGTTTTTATTGATTTTGAATTAATTTTTAAGCATTTTTTTGACTGTAAAATTGCTTCGTCGTATTTTTTTAATTTATAAAGTGATTTTAATAAATTAAAGTGTGCTTCAAAAAAATCTAATTTAATATGGATAGATTTTTGAAAATAACTAACCGCTCCTTCTATTTTATCAAGTTTTAATAGAATTAATCCATAAATATTAAATAATTGATAATCTTTCGTATTTCTTATAAGTAAATTTTTCGCTAGACTTTCTGCTTCTAAAAAGTTACCCAAATTATAATTTTGGATTATGCCTTTAATTTTTTCTTCAAATGTCATGATATTATTCACCATATTAATTAAACTAATTTAAAATGTAGAAATGATCAAAAAATTATTTGATAAATGTATAGACTGGTCTGGTCGAAAATATGCAAATTTTGTCCTGGCTATTGTTTCTTTTATAGAAAGCTCCTTTTTTCCAATACCCCCTGATGTGATGATCGTTCCAATGGTTGTCGCAAAAAAACAACATTTTGTTAAAATAGCTTTAATCGCAACTACGTTTTCTGCCCTAGGCGGTCTGTTTGGATATTTAATAGGATATATTTTTTTTAATGAAATTGGTTATAAAATTTTTCAATTTTACGGCTATGAAAATGTAAACGTATTAAAAGAAATGTTCTCAAGTAAAGGAGGTATGTTTTCCTGGTTTGGACTTTTATTTGTTGCAGGATTTACTCCCTTACCGTTTAAAATATTAACAATCACTAGTGGATTTATACATTATAATATTTTCACTTTTATTTTTACTTGCATTTTTACTAGAGGTTTAAGATTTTTTTTGGTCGCATTTCTAACAAATAGATTTGGTTCAAAGATAAGTTTTTTTTTGGAAAAAAAAGCTGGTAAATGGACATTTATAATTGCTGGAATAGTAATTTTATTATGTATGGTAGTTTATTTTTTAATAATGAATAGATGATGTTAAATAAAAAAAACAATATAATTTTAATTATTATTTTTTTTATAATTTTGCTATCAATTATCTTCGCATTAATAATTGAACATGCCCTAGGTCATAAACCATGTGACCTCTGTCTTTATGAGCGAGTTCCTTATTTTCTTTCCGCTCTATTAATGATTAAAATATTCTTTTTTAAGAAATACGAAAAAATTACCTTATTAATATTGTTTTTAGTCTTTATGATTAGTGCATTGCTTGCATTTTATCATTTTGGAATTGAACAAGGTTTTTTTAATGAATCTTTTGTTTGTAATGTAGAAAGTCAATTAAAAATTTTATCAAAAGAACAGCTACTTAAAGAACTAAATAATAATATTGTAAGCTGTGAAGATGTAACTTTTAGAATGTTGGGTCTGTCACTTGCAGCCATTAATGGTATTTTATCTGTTGTATTGAGTATTATTTTTTTGAAATTATTTTTTAATTATGGTTCCAGCTCAACATCCCAATACAAATAATCCATCCAACTCTCATGTAAAAAATTTGGTGGAAAATTTCTACCATTTTGGTGCAAATCATCCACTGTTGGTTTAAAGGGTTTTTTAAATAATTTCATTCCCGAAGTAGAATGCAGTCTACCTCCTTTTTTAACATTACAAACTGAACAAGCTGTAACAACATTCTCCCAGTCAGTTAGTCCTCCTTTAGATTTTGGCAATAAGTGATCAAAGGTTAAATCGTTTTTATCTCCACAATACTGACAAGTAAATTTATCTCTAAGAAATACATTAAATCTAGTAAAATTTGGATGTTCTGAAGGTTTAATAAAACTTTTTAACGCAATTACACTCGGTAAATTCATTTCTAGTGAAGGACTTCTTACTTTTCTCCTATAGTTCGAAACAATACTTACTCTCTGAAGAAAAACTGACTTAATAGCATCCTGCCAACACCACAGTGACAGCGGATAATAACTCAAAGGTCTAAAATCAGCATTTAAGACTAACGCTGGACATTTCTCCAACGGAACTGTTTCTGAGGCCGCTATTATCATGTAAATAAGTTAGCCGATACGAATAAACATTTCAAGGGATAGTTTTGTAATAATATTGTTTTATTTATAAAAGATTTTTTCTAAGAAACTCTAGTCCAAGACTTGAGCCTTCAACAGATATTTTATGTTCACAATTTTTAAAAAGTTTAGTTTTAATTTTTAAACTCTCTTGAACCAAAAAATCTTTGCTCTCTAATAAATAGCTGGGTGATACGATGGTATCTTTATCACCGTGCATCAAAAATATTTTAGGCTTTGAAACAATATTATCAGATAAGTGTTGCTTATTAATTATTTTTCCAGAATAACTAACCAAACAATTAATTTGCTTTTTTTTTTTAAGTGCCGTCTGAATAACTATCATGGAACCTTGACTAAAACCAACTAATGCGAGATTTTTTATATCTAACTGAAAATCATTAAGAACTTGATCCAAAAAAGTATTAAGTTTTTTTTCAGCTACTAATGATTTCTCGAGAATCATTTCATCATTTTCTATAGTCATATCAAACCATTGATAGCCGAACGGATTTACTGCACAAACTTCTGGAGCATTTGGACATAAAAATACAGCTTCTGGTAAAAATCTTCTCCAGTTAACAGCAAGAGCACTTATATCTTGTCCGTCCCCGCCGTAACCATGGCATAAAATAACAATTTGCTTTGGTTCACTTTTTGAAAATGGTGAAAAAGATGTTACATCAAAAATATATTTAGTCATAATTTAACAATCATTTCAAAAATTTCGAATCTCTTAAATCAATTGATTTTGACATAAAAAACAAATACTTAACATATGAAAAACAAAAAACATATGAAAAATAGAAATAACACAGTATGGAGTACAAGATTTAAAAGCTCTACTTCAAAAATTTTTGAGCAAATTGGAACATCAATTGACGTTGATAAAAGATTATTTGAAGAAGATATTTTAGGATCAATCGTACACACTCAAATGTTGGTCAAACAAAAAATAATTAGCAAAAAAAGAGGCAAACAAATAATCAATGGTTTAAAAAAAATTAAAATTGAAATAAAAAAAGGTAAGTTTTCTTTCAAGAAAAAATTCGAAGATATTCATTTAAATATTGAAAAACGACTTTTTTCAATTATTGGAAAGGATGCTGGCTATCTACATATTGCAAGATCAAGAAATGATCAGGTAATTACAGACTTTAAACTATGGTTAAAAAAATCATTAGTCAACGTAATTAAAAATTTGGATAATTTGATTAAAAGTTTTTTAAAAAAATCAGAAAGCAATATTCAAACAATAATGCCTGGTTTTACACATCTTAAAAATGCTCAGCCAATTTCTTTTGCACATTATTTGTTGGCTTACGTTGAAATCTTCAAAAGAGATAAAAAAAGATTTTCCAATAATATTGTAAACTTGGACGAATGTCCTTTAGGTGTAGCTGCTTTAGCAGGCACTTCATATAATATAGACAGAAATTTTACATCTAGAAAATTAGGTTTTAAAAAACCAACCTCAAATTCAATTGATACAGTATCTGATAGAGATTTTGTTCTAGATTTCTTATCCTCTGCTGCCATTTGTGCTACTCATATATCTAGGCTTGCCGAAGATTTAATTATTTGGAATTCAGATGTATTTAGATTAATTAAATTTAATGACAGAATATTAACCGGCTCCTCAATAATGCCTCAAAAGAAAAATCCTGATCCTGCAGAATTAATTAGAGGTAGAGCTGGTAAAAACTTTGGAAATTTACAGGCAATGCTAACAACTATGAAAGGTTTACCACTCTCATACTATAAAGATATGCAAGAAGATAAAAATTTAGTTTTTGATAGTTATGATGTGTTAATGGAATCTATTTTAATTACCAATGAACTGATTAAAAATTTAAACTCTAATAAACAAAGAATGTTATCTCTCGCAAATAAAGGTTATACTACTGCCACTGACTTTGCTGATTATCTTGTTCAGAAAAAAAATCTTTCTTTTAGAGAAGCTTATGAAATTTCTGCAAAGATCGTGAACTATGCTGAAAAGAATAACAAGAAACTAGATGAATTGAACATAGATGAGATAAAAAAGGTAAAAAATGATTTAAATAAAGATGTAATGAAAGTTTTTAATGTTAAAAATTCAGTAAATTTAAAAACATCATATGGTGGAACTTCTATAAAAAATATAAAAAAGATGATATCAAAATTGAAGAAGGAATTTAAATAATGAGAA
>Ga0187833_10006263_pt1 | contig 11050 bp, 12 predicted proteins | sample ETNtaG_37_FD_167968 | JGI IMG/M metagenome (GOLD analysis project Ga0187833, IMG submission 167968) | Marine microbial and viral communities from oxygen minimum zone, Eastern Pacific Ocean - ETNP2014_SV_400_PacBio MetaG (Illumina Assembly) | ecosystem: Environmental > Aquatic > Marine > Hypoxic... | reverse complement strand
CGCCGCCAGTAATAAAAATGGATTTAAAATTCATTAGTTAATTTTAATCTTAAAACCTGCTTTTGTAGCATCAGTTAAAAACGTTTGTACTGTTTCTAAAGAAAGCTGACCTAAATCCTTTCCTATCATTGAAACTTTTTTTAAAATTTCATGTTGTACAGTTATTATATGGCAATTAATTTTTTCTGCTTGAAAAATATTAAGCAGCTCCCTTGTGCTTGCCCATAATATTTCAATATTTGCTTTTGTTTTACATAAGTTAATAGCTTCGGTCATTAATGGTACAGGATCTACGCCTGTATCTGCTATTCTTCCTGCAAAAATAGAAATAATTATTTCTGTTTTATTATTTGAAATTTCATATATTTCTTTTACTTGATTAATCGTCAAAATTGCAGTTACATTACATTTGATACCCTCATCTAAAAGTCTTTTTACTAATTTAAAAGTTTTTACACCTTTAGAGTTTGTTATTGGAATTTTAACAAATATATTTTTACCCCAAGAAGCTATTTTTTTTGCTTGTTCATACATTTCTTCTAAATCATCAGAAAAGATTTCAAATGATACGGGTTTTGGTGTCACAATTTTTAAAACATCCTTTGAAAATTCTTTATAATCTACAATTCCAGCTTTTTTCATTAAACTAGGGTTTGTTGTAAACCCACTAATATTTGGATCTTCATTTAGTTTTTTAATTGAAATTAAATCTGCACCGTCAGCAAATATTTTTATTTTTTTATTTTTTAAATTAATCATTTGATTATTTTTCAAAATATATCAACAGCAGCATGAAGATATTTTACATTTTTTTCTTGTTAAAAAGGCTTAGGTTCAGAATAATTATGGTTTATAAAAATTGTTCTGCACTCAACTCTTAAACCTGCTTGAATATCTATCGATCTACTACCTATCATATAACTTTCTTTAAGGTGAATTTTTAAACTTTTGATTGCTTTATTCAATAGAGTTACCACTTAGTTTTATTTGTTTGAATTAATGGGTGTGAAACTAAACAGTGCCATATAATCGCTTGAAAAGCCTCTGTAAATGGTGTTACCATTTTTTTGTCAACTTCAGGGATAACTATTACTTTATTGCTAGATTTTTTTGCATATCCATCAACTTTTCCAATTATGCCCAAAATACTCGCATCAATTTTTTTTGCATAATCAATGGCTATTATAAGATTTGTACTTACATTTTTTTTCTCATTTCCACCCCCAACTGAAAAAATAAATAAAGCATCTTTTTTTTTGAATTTACTAACTTTTAACCAATTAACAAAAGATGAATTCCATCCTTCATCATTTATTCTCGCAGTGAGTTCAGATACGTTATCTGTTGGTGTATAGGATTCAATGTTGCAAAGCTTTCTAAAATCATTAACTGCATGAGAAGAATTACCAGCACTTCCCCCAACGCCCAAAAAAAAAATTCTACCCTCTCTTTTTTTAACCTTTGCTAATTCGTTGATCAAGTTGTTAACTTTCTTTATATCAATCAAGTTTGCAATTTTTGCTACGTTCTGAAAATATTTTTTTGTAAATCTCATTTAACTAATTTAATGTTCAATAATTGAACAATGTGATATAAATATGTCAAAAGTACAAGTTTTTAGATTATTTGTAAAGATAAATTAAATATATTACATAATTTGAAGATTGGAAATATATAATAAAATATTTTTATGTATAAAAATTTTTGGTTGCTGAAAACCGATTCGAATTTTGTTGAATTGTTATTAGAAAATAACGGTGTTGCTGTTGTGCAGGGGTCGACTTTTGGATTAGAGGGTTGTTTTAGGATATCATATGCTACTTCTATACAAAATTTAAAAAATCCATTAAAAAAAATATCTGAATTTTGCAGCAGTCTTAGCTAGATTTTTCCGAAAGAAATTTTTCAGCTTCCAATGCCGACATACAGCCCATGCCAGCTGCTGTAATAGCTTGCCTAAATATCTTATCTTTTACATCACCAGCAGCATATACTCCTGGAATGTTGGTAGCAGTTGAATCTGGTTTAGTTATTATATAACCTTCTTTGTCCATATTTAGTTGCCCTTTAAAAATAGAAGTTGCCGGAATATGTCCAATGGCGATAAATAATCCGTCAATTTTTAATTTTGATCTGACGCAGATTGGGACAGTATAAAACCACCATTCCTTTAACACCCTTCGTTAACCTAAATCCCTGTGTTTGCTTTGTTATTTAAATAGACATGGCGTAAATACAAAGCAATACTAATGACGAAACCACCAACAAACCACCAACAAATCCGAGTGCAGAAGAACCACAAATACCCAATAAAACGGAACTTATAAAAACCCCAACAGGTATGATAGCATTTGATCATGTAAAAAAATGAAAAGGATTATTAAAAAGAGAAAAGCATGGCAAATATTAAAATTGAAAAAATAAATAAATATTTTGATGCCAATCATGTAGTTAAAGATGTCAGCTTAGATATAAAAAGTGGATCCTTTACAGTAATCGTTGGTCCTAGTGGTTGTGGAAAATCAACAATTTTAAGAATGATTGCTGGTTTAGAAGAAATAAATTCAGGTTCAATTTTTATTGATGATGCAAAAGTAAATGATCTGCCTCCTAAAGATAGAAATATTGCTATGGTTTTTCAATCTTATGCGCTTTATCCGCATATGAATGTTTATGAAAACATGGCTTTTGGATTAAAATTAGAAAAAAAAAACAAGGATGAAATAAGTAAACGAGTTAATGAATCTGCTAAAATATTGCAAATAGAAGATCTATTAAAGCGAAAACCAAAGCAATTATCCGGAGGCCAAAGACAACGTGTTGCCATTGGTAGAGCTATTACACGAAAACCAAAAGTATTTCTGTTTGATGAACCTTTATCAAATTTGGATGCTTCGTTAAGAATTCAGATGAGAGTTGAATTGGCTAAATTACATAATCAACTTAAAGCAACGATGGTTTATGTTACACATGACCAAACCGAAGCGATGACTATGGCTGATGATATAGTTGTTTTAAATAATGGAGTTATTTATCAAAAGGGCACTCCACTTGATTTATACAATAAACCTAAAAACATTTTTGTAGCAGGATTTATTGGCTCTCCTAAAATGAATTTTATTCAAAGTGAAGTTATGTCGATTGACAACAAATCTATAGAATTTACTTTGTTAGACGATAGTAAAATTGTCGTGCAAAGAGAAATGAAAAAAAATTTAAAAACAGGTGATAAAATTACATTAGGTTTTAGACCAGAACATTTAGTAATTAACAAAACTCCCAATCAAGAAATTTTTACAAAAAAATCAGTGCGGAAGGGTAAAATTATGGTAATAGAACAACTTGGATCTAATTTATTTTTTTATATTGAAAATAAGGATGAGCCTATCGTGGTAGTTTCACCAGAAAGTACAACCAATATGCAAATTGGAGATATTGTAAATGTAGGATTTGATCCACACAAACTACACGTTTTTGACATAAATAAAAATTCAATTTAAATCAGTATAAAAGTTTTTCCATTTTTCTTTTAACAAAGGAAGCAGTTTTTATATTAGTGATAAATTGTGGTTTATTTTTTTTAATAACTTTTTTAATTTCCTTAGCAACAATTTCTGCAGTTTTAAAAGGTATATCTCGAGATACACCAGCCGCATGTGGTGTTAACATTACATTGCTATCAATAACTTTATGTAATTTACTATTAAAATCTATTGGCTCTTTATCGTACACATCCAAATAAAAACCTTTAATTTTTTTCTTTTTATATGCAGTAATTAAATCTTCTGTTTTTACACATTGAGATCTCGATGTATTTATTATGTATGGTTTTTTTTTCATTTTATTAAAATCTTTTTTTGAAATTATAGGTTTTCCACTTTTATTTATTCGAGCGTGTATACTAATAATATCTGAATTTATGAATAAATTTTTTAAAGATGAATTATTTTTCTTACCGATTTTATCTAATTGTTTTTTATAGGGTTCGTAAATTAAAACATTAACATCTAAGGCTTTAAGAACTTTAGTTAATTTTTTCCCAATGGCGCCATATCCAATAATTCCTATAGTTTTATTGTGTATTTCAATTCCTGAAGGTTTTAAAAAAGTATCCTCTAAAGGGGTTTTCCACTTTTTTCTTTTTACATATTCTAAAGCTTGAGGAATTTTTCTAACAAGGTTTATAATATTTGCTACGGTATATTCTACTACCGCGTCAATATTTCTACCAGGGGCATATAAAACCATAATTTTTTTATTGGTAGCTGCATTAATATTAACATTGATTGGTCCGCCTCTGCCACAAGCTATTAATAACAAGTTTTTACAATTATTGATTACTTTTGATGTAATCGGAGCAAATGTTGTAATTAATACATTTGAATTTTTTACAAATTTAATTACATCATCTGGATTTCCAAAAGCCTCGGATATTTCATTTGAAACAAAAGGTTTAAGGTTTTTTTCTTTAAGATCTTTTGTTAACAAACTAAATTTAATTTTTGGATTAATTGTTTTTAAATGCTTAGTTAAAGATAACTTAAAAGTTTTGCTTGGAATAAACGGGTCACCAATAATAGCTATTTTTATCATTTGAAGTTAATTATTTTATTAGTCAACTTTTTCCATTTGTTGTATTTATTAATTAAATAATCTTGTTGTTTATCTTTTTTAAATAAGTATTTAATTTCATCTCTTTGAAAGAATCTGCTATTATTACTTGCTAATAAAGCGGCTCCAAGAGCTGTTATATCAGTATTAGCTGAAAAATTTAAATCTCTACAAATTAAGCCTGATATTATTCTTCTAATCAATTTATTAGAAGACAATTTGCCATCTATTTTAATTTTTTTTATATTAATGTTTGAGTGATTTTTTAAAGCGTCTAAGGCTGCCTTAACTTGAAAACCAACAGTTTCGAAAGCTGATAAGCAAATATCTTCATGTGTTGTATTTGAGTTTAATCCATAAATTGTTCCATTTGAATTTAAATTCCACCAAGGAGTTCCCAAACCAAGAATTGAAGGAATAATAAAAATATTATTTTTTTTAACTTTAGAAGCCATTTTTTCAAAGTTATTAAAATCTTTTGCAAAGTTCAAATTTTCAATAAAATAATCTAATAAAGCTCCAGCCATAAAAATAAAGCCCTCACTAGCAAAAGTAGTTTTTTTTAATGACCAAGCTAATGTTTCTAAGCAACCGGTATTACTTTTTGGAACAAATTGGTTGCCTTTATTTAACCATAAAAAACCACCCGTTCCCAAAGTAATTTTCAAATCACCTTTTTTTAAACACCCATTTCCATAAAGAGAAGCTGGCTGATCCCCAATAGATGCTTTAATTTTAATTCTTGTACCAAAATATTTTTTATCAGTTTCACCAAAACTATCATTATTTTTTTTAATTTCTGGTAAAATTAATTTTTTTAATTGAAATTGTTCAATTAATGATTTATCCCAGAAAATATTCTTGGTATTGCATAATAATGTTCTAGAAGCGTTAGAAGCATCTGTTGAGTAAACTTTTCCACCTGTTAGCTTCCAAATAATCCAAGTATCAATTGTTCCAATTAAATATTTATTATTGATAATTTTGTTATATATTTCTGGATATTTCTTTTTAATCCAGAAAATCTTTGTTGCTGTAAAAGTTGCATCTAAGTTTAATCCAGTTTTTTTATTGATTTCATTTAAGTTAAAATTAATTTTGTATTTTTCAATTAATTCTGAACTGCGTTGACACTGCCAACTTATTGCAGGCATAATTGATTTTTCGCTTTTTTTATCCCAAATAACTAGAGTTTCAGTTTGATTTGCAATTCCAATAGATTCAATTTTTTTAATTTGTATTTTCGAGTTTTTAATTACATTTTTAATGCAATAAATAATATTTTTTATCATTAGATCAGGATCTTGTTCTACCCATCCTTCTTTAGTAAATATTATTGGTATTTTTTTTATGGATTTGGTTATTATTTTTTTGCCATTAAATAAAACTACTTTTGTATTTGTTGTTCCTTGATCAACCCCTAGATAAAAAACCATTTGGTTAATATATAATCTAGGGGGTGATACTCAATATGTTACTTGTATGCTGCTAAAGCAGGAATTTCAGCATATATTTCTGCTGTTGCTTTATCCAACCCTTCTTGAGCTGACATTTGTCCTGCCAAAACTCCACTAATATGTTTCATTAAAATTTCCTCAACTTGTGCGGATTCTGGGAAATTTTCTAATTTAAATATTACTGGCGCCGTTTTTCCTGTAACAGGATCTTTTGCGTTAGCATATTCTTTTGACATTCCATAAGGAGAGCCATTTTTTCTATACTTTCCTTTTGTAGGTAGGTCACCGCCACTTAAAATAAAGTAGTTTGTATCTGCGTAAACTAAATCTTGTACAGATTTTTGTTGATACGTAGATTTAGACAATGAAATACTTCCTGTAGACATTAATTTTTCTTGAATTTCAGGTCTTTGTGTCCATTGCATAAATAACCAAGCAGCTTCTGGATTCTTAGAGCTTGTTGGTAAAAACATTCCCCACTGGTGTAGGTTTACAATTTTCCTTTTTCCAATTGGAGTTCCGCTATATGCAATCTTTCCTACAGTTTTTGATGATTCTGGATCATGCGATATTCCATAAGAAGCATCAGCCCATAAAAGAGCTTGAACAGCTAAACCACTTTGCATAGCAGCCATTTGTTCGTCCCAAGTATAATCTAAGCTACCTGTTGGTCCATAATTTACTAACAAATCTTTATAGTAATTTAGTGAATCAACGCCCGCTTTTGAATTAATTACTACCTTACCGTAGTCAGGGCCACTTGAACTATCTACAACTTTACCATCAAACGCATAAAGAAAGTTGTAATAATTCCAAAGCATAGAAATATGTCTTTTGCCGGAATTAGCAATACCAAACACATCTTGCGTTAGAGTTTTCCCAGCCAACTTTTCTCCTTTTTTTCGAGTAAAGAATTCAGCTGTATCTCTTAAATGATCCATAGTTATAGCAGGTGATGGTAAATCATAACCATATTTAGCTTTAAAGTTTTTTTGTTCTTCAGGATGTTCGAACAAATCCCATCTCCAGTTAAGGTAAATAGTATGGGCTGAGAATGGAACTCCGTATAGTTTTCCATCTTGACCCATGGCAGCCATAAGCCAATCATCACTTAAAACTTCTTTTTTAAGTTTAAAGTTTGGATCGGCCAACTTCTTATTGCTTAGCATTTTATCTATTGGTGTAATCCATCCATTATTTAACAAAAATGGAAATTTTACATGTGGATTAAGAATTGCATCATATATTCCAGTACCACCAACAAAGTCTGCTGTTGTTTTTTCAATTACCTGATCAAAAGCTTGTTGTTCAATTATAACTTTTATACCAGTCTCATCTTCAAATATTTTTTTTTGTTGATCCAAAGATTCTAAAGGAGCTAATGCTTCACCTATAATTCTAATAGTTTTACCTTTATAGGGAGCAGCAGCTTCTTTTAAACTCCAAGCGTTTGCGTTACTTACAACAAAGAAAAAACTTAAAGCAATTACAAAAATTGATTTAAGTAGAGATGATAGTCTATTTATTTTCATCATGTTTTTCTCCTCTTATCTTATATATAAGAATAATTGAACCACACATAATTAGGTAAAACAAGTTTGATTGCAATAATTCTAAAAGCATATTCTCTATATTTACAATTTAATACAATCGCTAGTTGCTCTTAACTTAGTTTGATTCAAAAACATTGCTAGGTAGTTTAATTCAAGTATTGTAGCTTTTGTTATGTCTGATTTTATTTTTATGTTAACTCACCACGATAAGACAGTCGAAAACTGCATGGAAGTTTTTGAGGAAATAAAACATTTAAAATTTAAATATATCGGATTTAAAGATATAGGAGTTCCAAAAGAAAAATTAATAAATCTTGGTAAAAAAATAAAAGATTCCGGAAAAGAGCTTTTTTTGGAAGTGGTAAGTTTAAATGAGGAAGATGAAATAAGATCAGCAAATACTGCTGTTGAGCTCGATGTAGATTACTTAATGGGCGGGACTAGAGTAAATATTGTTTCTGAAATTATTAAATCTACTAAAATTAAATACTTACCTTTTCCTGGAAAAATAGTTGGTCACCCAAGTGTTTTGGAAGGAACTATTGATGAAATTACTAAAAGCGCAATCGATTTGTCTTCTAATAAATACGTTTATGGGCTTGACTTATTGTCTTATCGATTTAAGGGAAATGTTGAAAAATTAATTAAATCAGTCGTAAATAAAACTAAAGCACCCATTGTATCTGCTGGTAGCATAGACAGTGATGAAAGAATTAAAATTGTAAGCAATTTAGGTGTTTGGGCATTTACAGTAGGATCAGCGGCTTTTGAAAAAAAATTTGCAAATGGCTCATCAAGTATTGTTGATCAGCTTGAAGATATATTTAAATTAAGCAACAAATATAAATAGTTAAACATAATGAGAAAAGTCCAATTAGGTGGGTACATATGGTTGTTGCCACTTTTATTTTTTTTATTTTTTATTGAGTTGTGGCCATTTTTAAAAATGCTTTATCAAAGTGTTTATCACATGAGCTACACACAACTAGCGTTAAATGGACAGTTTGCTGGACTTGATAATTATAGAAAAGCAATGAATAGCGAGTCCATGATTGCTAGTGTTGGCTTAACATTAAAATATATGTTAATAGCCTTGCCTCTAGAAGTTTTGCTAGGAATTTTTTTTTCAGTCTTATTAAGTTATCATTTAAGACTTAAAAAATTTGTTTTACCCATACTTTTAATTCCAATGATTTTGGCTCCTATAGTTGTGGGTTTAACGGCTAAGCTTAATCTAAATCCTGATTTTGGTATTATTGGAATTTTTTTAAAAGATATTGGCATTTCTCCAGCTGGACTTTTAACAAGTGCAAGCACAGCTTTTTTGACAATAATAATTGTTGATATATGGCAATGGACGCCTTTTTTAATAATGATTTTTTTAGCCTCAATATTGGCTATGCCTAAAGAACCTTTTGAAGCAGCGATGATTGATGGCGCTGATAGATTCCAAGTTTTTAGATATTTAACGTTACCGTTTTTAACTCCTATAATTATTATAGGAACATTACTGAGATTAACCGATGCATATAAGCTTTTTGACCAAGTATATATTATGACAGGTGGTGGACCGGGATCTTCCACAGAATTGTTAACGATATTTGCATATAAACTAAATTTTAAGTTTTGGAATATTGGTTATGGGTCTGCGGCCGTAACTATACTTTTTTTAATAAGTTTTATAATTTCATTTCTGTTTGTAAAAATTGCTTATAAAGAGGAGAACGCATGACAAAAAATATAAAGTCAGGCATTTTTATCAAGTATTTTGAAATATTTTTTATACTATTAACAACTATTGTCTCCTTTATACCTTTTTTGTGGTTAATTCTAACTTCTTTCAAATTTAGGACAGATATACTATCTCCTGTTTTAAAATTATTTTTTACTCCAACATTCTCTAATTATATAAAAGCTTTTATAGAAGGAGAATTTTCTACTTACTTTGTAAATTCAATGACAATAGCAGTTTGTAATGTAATTCTTTGTTTATTTATTGGTTTACCAGCAGCTTATGCTTTTTCAAGATTTAAAGTATTTGGAGAAAAACATATATTTTTTTATGTTCTTTCAACAAGGATGGCTCCAGCTATAGCTCTAGTTTTGCCATTATATATATTTTTTAAACAAATAGGTATACTTGGAACTACCACAGCTGTTGTTATAGCACACGCAACTTTTAATCTTGCTTTAGTAATATATTTAATGAAAAATTTCTTTAATGATATACCAAGAGAGATTGACGAGGCAGCTTTAGTTGATGGAGCAAGTGAATTTGATATTTTTTTAAAAATTATTCTTCCAAACGCTAAATCAGGAATTATTGTGGTAGCTATTATAACATTTCTATTTTCTTGGAATGAATTTTTGTTTACTCTATTAATAGGTGGATCCTATACAATGACACTTACAGCAGCCTTTCCAGGTCTAGTTACTCCACTTGGAACATATTGGGGTCAATTAGCTGCTGTTTCTGTCGTAGTTAGTTTGCCAGTGATTTTTACTGTTTGGTATCTTCAAAAACATTTAGTTAGAGGGCTTACTTTTGGAGCGATTAAATGAATTTTAAGTTAGAAATAGGTGATGGAATATTTTATTCAATTATTAGTATAATTATTATTGTTCTATTATGGCTAAAATATATAGAGAAGTATTTACCACTATGGTGGGCTTTAATAGTTTGGGGAATCGTACTTGTTTTTATAATCTATGGTATGATTAGCGGGTATAAAAAAAAATGATCTTAATTTTATTTAGCAAAGCTTAGCGCGTCGGATAATCTGCCAAAAGTTCCACAAATCTTCTGACCATGGTCTCCTAGGGTCTTCCCATAAAATCCTATATTTTTTATAATATTTTTTTTATTATTTTTTCCATCTTTCTTTACTTTAAAAAACCCGTTTCAAAAGCCGAAGGCTGACAATGAAGATCAGAGTATTAAGAGCTTATATTAACTTAGTTAAATACTGGCAAGTGGATTGACCTCTTGGAAAACTTCAAAGTTGAGATCCATTCCGAAGGTTCATTTAAAACAAGGTTAGGAACAAAACAGGTCATATCTTAGAAATTGTAATTGGTGTAAAAGGGCATATTTCCCTTCACTACATGTAAGTTACTACCCCAGGAAAGAGGCGCATAAAAATTGAGAAAAAGAAAAATACCACCAACAAACCACCAACATTTTCGGGTCGTGCTCTAAATGTTCTGTATGTCTTTTTGGATTAGCTTGGGTTTCTCTTTAATTCCTCAATGTATTCAACAACTTCTGTAAACTTTTCATCTGGAATATCTTTATAAGTTTTCTCAAATTTTGATTTTACGCAGATTGGGACAGTATAAAACCACCATTCCTTTAACACCCTTCGTTAACCTAAATCCCTGTGTTTGCTTTGTTATTTAAATAGACATGGCGTAAATACAAAGCAATAC
>Ga0187833_10006261_pt1 | contig 11053 bp, 4 predicted proteins | sample ETNtaG_37_FD_167968 | JGI IMG/M metagenome (GOLD analysis project Ga0187833, IMG submission 167968) | Marine microbial and viral communities from oxygen minimum zone, Eastern Pacific Ocean - ETNP2014_SV_400_PacBio MetaG (Illumina Assembly) | ecosystem: Environmental > Aquatic > Marine > Hypoxic... | reverse complement strand
TTGGGCAAATATCTGAAACAGATGATTATGTATTTTTTGTAGTGGAATCAAATCATGAGAAGTTTGATTGTGTTCGTAATGTGGTGAATTCTCAAACTTATGTTGCTGAATATGTGTTGAATGACTATCCTATCATGGATAAAGATATTCTTGCCAAAGGTAAGGATGCCTGGGACATGTCACTGAATACTGTCAATGTGGGGAAGTACAATTTAGGCTGGGCCTCCATCGGTATCTGCACTCATGCTTTCTATGAAGCACTGAACCATGCCTCCCAGCGCAGATTATTTGATCATTATGTCACAGATTTTACCCACATCAAACAATTGTTTATTGATGCATTTACACGTTTGACTGCTATGAAACTCTTTGCTTTGCGTGCTTCCGATTATATGCGGTCAGCATCTATTGACGACCGCCGTTATTTGCTGTACAACCCCATGGTGAAGATGAAAGTAACCAGCCAGGGAGAAGAGGTTATAGACCTCCTCTGGAATGTTATTGCAGCTAAGGGTTTCGAAAAAGATATGTATTTTGAAATGGCAGTCCGGGATATTCGAGCGCTTCCTAAATTAGAAGGGACTGTCCATGTAAACATGGCTTTGATTATTAAATTTATGGCGAATTATTTTTTTCATCCCACGTCATATCCTAAAATTCCACTTTGCAATGAACCTGTGGATGATGATTTCCTGTTTCATCAAGGGCATGCAAAGAGTCTGGGGGAAATAAAATTTCATGATTACCGATTAGCATATAACAGTGTAAACCTTCCCAATGTTCGGATATTTAAAAAACAGATCAGCACATTAAAAAAATTACTTTTATTGGCAAGACCGAAAAAAGATCAAATAAAAGATTTTGATTTTTTACTGAACCTTGGAGAATTATTTACCCTCGTTGCGTACGGGCAATTGATTATTGAAAAATTTCAATTGGATAATTTTGATGCAGATATCCTGGAGCAAATATTTGATTTTATGATCCGTGACTTTTCCCGCTATGCCTTGAATCTTTATTCAAAGACGAATACCACTGCACCTCAGAAGTATTTCTGCAAACGGATGATCCGGAAACCGGATAAAAATACAGATCGATCAAAGCGTGTACTGCAAAATCATATCTATTCTTTGAAAGATCAATATGAAATGAATTTTTGATGGAGTTTTGGGGAAATGGCTGATTATCTCAGCAAAACCATCTTCCCGGTTTTGCTTAATCCGTCCCGCGTTCCTGCAAAAGAACTGTGTACATTCAATCTATAAAAATACATTCCAGAGCCAACAGCAACTCCTTTTTCATCTTTTCCATCCCAGCTAACAGAATGTTGTCCAGGATCCAGGTTTGAATCTGCAAGCTGTCTGATTTCTTGCCCGGAGAGATTGTAAACAGAAATATTAACAGTACTCTTTTGATTTAAATGATATTGGATCGTTGTACTTGGATTGAATGGGTTTGGATAATTCTGCATTAAGGTGAAATTTTGAGGAGTTGAGCTTGGATTGACTCCCATTCCATTTCCTTCTGTTGTAAACTTAATTGCCAGGCCGTTAGCTAACCCAGACGCTCCATCTGCAAGCTGGTAGTTAAAAAGATATTCTACACCTTCATCTTTATCTGGTTCTTCTATTCCTATGGTACAACCGTGATCATCTATATCATGGATTTCCTTGTACTGGAAAATGATTGCTCCATCACTAGATTCTGAGATGTCATCTCCATCTAATATTAGCTGAAATGTCTCCTTAACACATTCGGGACAAAATTCATCATCCTGGCCATTAGAAACATTATCCCACTGAAGAACAAAACGCTGATTATCTGGATCCTGCCAGGCATAAACATTAAAGGGTAAAGTTCCTCCATTGTCATCTAAATCATCAAAAAATGGTGCCAGTAACCCGTAAGGACCAATTGGAAACCCGATGGAATTGTTGAAGAAATGATTTATGACCCTACAATCTCCATCATTATTTCCATCCAGACATGGTAAGAAGGAAGCCCATCCGTTTGAACCAACGGTTAAGGCATTATAGGATTCACCATAATATTGAAAGTCAAATCCAATAGATACATCCTTAATGTGGCTGTCATCAACAAGATTAAGGTTGGTACCAATTTCATTAATCTCTATCCACTCATAAACAGGTGCTAAATCATGTCCTGATTCAGAATCATAAAAGTTGTACTCAGAGTCTCTTTCAATTTCCTGAACATAATGGTTGTTTGGTTCGGCCCCATCATCACCTGAAAAAGAGAGACTGAGATGTTTCTGCATAAACTGGGCTTTATTTAAATACAATTCAAGAGTAGCACCTACAGGGACATTCTCAAAATCAATATTCAGAACCCCATTATGATTTGACAGTCCTTTAGCAATCAAATTACCATTATAAAGCAGGGCTCCAACTACATCTGCTAATGGCCTCAAGTTTTCATCTGTTACAGTCATTGTAACAAATGAACTATTAAGAATTGAATTATTCTCAATATCTGCAGTCATATTTTGAGGAGTCTGCAGCCACACTGAAAGGCTTGGATCGCCAAGAATTCCATAAATGTGATGGTAAAATTCCACTACATCATTTGATCCGGAGAGTTCTGGGAATTCTTTGATCAAAGCCTGTTTCCCTACAAAAAGAGCAGGGCCAAGTTCACTTTCTCTTCCCTCAAGAAACTCATCCCACATTGCTCCACACATTACATTATTGAATCTGGTATCTGTATCCAGATCCGATGGGCCAATCATGGCAGCAGCCCCCTTTGGATTTGTAGGCGTTCCTTTGGTAATGAGCTCTTCTCCAAAACATTTTGAAGGTCCAACTTGTGGATCGACATCGGCTCCAAAGTCACCAGTATTACAAACAAAGCTCATTACAACAGGTAATTTCCATCCATGATTTAAGTCATTAATATCATCTATATAAAATTCTGGTTTATGCCATCCATGAGAGTTGCCCCATCCCCGATAATTAATAATACCAACTCCTGCAGTCCATGCCTCTTTAATTACCGGATTATTTTCCACTTGGTAATCAGCATGAAAAAATGCTGTATCTATTGAAGTATAGCCGAATTGATATAACTCTTCCATTAACCAGAGTGATGTCCATACGGGTGTCACAGGCCAGGTTTCTGGTGGAACTTCTGCACCATCTGATGTTTGTTTATAGTTACCTGCCACAAGAAGAGCATTATTTAAATAGCTAAAATCAGATAGGTTTTCCAAAATAACATATTGCATTGTTCTGATCTTAATATTTATCAGATCATTTGGACTTCTGACTGACCATCTGCCGATAAAAAATGCTGGAGATAGAATATCATTTGAATCAAAATATGTGTATGGATAATCAGTGACATCCAATTCTGGCTCATTGATAGATTGAATAAAAAACGAAGGGATTGTAAAAGTACCGTTTACATCACCTACAAGAAGAACATATTCAAGGAGAGGATGAGAAGTATAATAATTTTCAATCCAATCCCTGAGATTATCTGAAGTCTCAAGATTTTCTTCATCAAGCGACATTATGTCCACATCAAAGCCCTGTGAAGCCTTAAAATCAATAAAACTTCCACCAAAACTTCCGGTGAGATACGAAGACAGATAACTATCTGCCAGAATAATTAAAAAAGATCCTCTCCTATATTCAATATCACCGTTTTCTTCAGAGAAAGATTTCATAGATAAAGATGTTTTCTGTATTTCACCGGCGAATAGGATTGTTATAAATAAATAAATAATTAAGATAAGTTTTTTCATAATTCCTTCAATGTTATTTAATGAGAGCTAATTTTTTTACAAGTTTATTTGATGGAGTTTCAAGAACATAGAAATAAATTCCGCTGGATAAATGAGTTCCATTCAATTGTATTGTATGTGTTCCTGCATTCTTTTTTTCATATACCAATGTTTGTACTTTTTGTCCAGTTAGATTGTGAATTGATAATTCAACATCGGAAACTATCGGAAGTTCAAAAGTTATTGACGTAATCGGATTAAATGGATTTGGATAGTTTTGATGTAATTGGTAGACTGCAGGAAGTTGATTATCACCATTTTGGATTATCATAGGATTATTATCTGATGGATGAATTATTTTCAATTGATCAACCTTAATTCCCCTGTATTCTAATGTGTTATCTGGGTTTATACCGATTTGAATTCTAAATGACTCTGAATTTGTTTCGAAGGAAAGAAGTTCTGTGTGATTCTCCCAATTTTGATCTGTCCAAAGAAATGTAGCAGTATCCTGTTCACCTAAAATAGATACAAAAACAGTATCATTTTCCCATTCCATTTCATATTGAAAATCTAAGGATAATGCCAATGATTGATGCCCCGGGTTATTAATTGGAGAGGATACAATAGAAACAGGAATGTTTGTATATGTCAAATCCGACTGAGAACTCAATACACCATCATCAATTTGCCATGCTCCGTTTTCAATGATCCAAGTGTCCAGATTATTAAAAGACTCCGAAAATAAATTATCCATCCAATGAAGATCTATTACAAATGTTGAATCCATTGTAAAATTTATTTCATTTAAATAAGGAAATAACTCTTCATCAAGAATATTAATCGCATAGTGATTCTCTGGGATTTGAATGCTAAAGTAAGAGTCGTTGACTTCTAGTGTATCTGTAGAATACTGATCTGAAAGTAAGAGGATCATACTCTCCGATGTATCAGCAGGAGGATTTATTATTAATTCCAGGGTATATGTATCCAATGGTATCAAACTTACATCTTGTCCTGTTTGAGAAGAGGAACTGGGAACAATAGTAAAACTCTGATCTTCAAAACCGAAAGCTGAAACATGGAGCGTAAATGTTCCCTCGGACAATAATCTGCGATACCTGCCAAATTGGTCAGTTACTCTTGGTTTCAGCATTGGTCCATCGTATTCCAAAATTTTTACAATTGCTCCTTCTATTGGTGTGTTGGTAAAAGCGTCTGAAATTATCCCTGATACTTGGAGTACATCAGCTCCAAAGTCTCCGGTTGTATAGCCAATTCCACGGTTCATAAGGTGAATTGCTCCCTGTAAATTTCTATTAATCGTATCCTCGATAATTTCTAAACTGTCTGGCTGTAAATTGGACGTTCCAACTTCAATAAGAAATTGAATGCACCCTGTTTCAGTGTAAAACCAGTCATGTGCATTTCCTTTTCTTGATACACCTGCAACTGTAATATAATTAGCAAATTCAACTCCGGTTTCAGTTGGTATTAAATTGGAGATTCCCGTGGCCAAAGATGAAATCACGGGGTAATCCGGTGATGATTTTCCTCCATCCCACATCCAGGAATAAATAATCTGTTCAGCTACATTGCCTGATCTGGAACTGTGATATGCAATAGAAAGAAGAAATTTGTTTTCCAGGGCAAAATCCCGAATTATCTGGGTCTCATTTTCTGAAAATGGTGATTCACCTCTATAATAATCAAAATGGGATTGGTAATTTCCACTTCCATAATCTTCTACCCAGGCTCCATCACCAAATATCCAGTTGAAATTATAATTTCGGTTTAAATCAACGCCATCTGAATCGTTACCTGCTTCAGCAGTATTATCAAAATCGAATATTTCATTCAAATTGACGTCCCGTTTGTTTTTCCTATAACTAATATCCTGCAACCAACTTCCATCTACACTGTCTCCATGAACAACTGTTAATCCCTCAGGGTTATATGTTGGGACAATCCATACTTCAGCAGATTGAAGAATTGCTTGCATATTTTGAAGATGATATGAAGGTGAAGGATTAAGAAATTTATTAATGAGTTCCATGGTAATTTCGACACCCAAAATTTCTTCAGCGTGGCATTGTCCCAGGAAGAGAATCTTTGGTTCATCTTCATCAAGATTAGCATTGTACGATAATTTTACGGCCCAAAAGGGAAGCCCGTCTTCTGTTGAGGTTCCCAATTCCTCCAAGTGATAGATTATTCCGCTTCCAGGATATGCACCAGATGGATTCTGATTATTTCCGTACTCAGTGTTCCATGCTTCTAGCTGTATTTTGATTTCTTCGTAGGTGTGGTATCGTTCATGGAGAGGGCTGTCCCCGCTTAGGAGAGATAGCAGAGTCCAAACAATTGTGATATTTTTCCAAATAACATTCATAAACCATTAAGTGAATTAGATATTACTTCATCAATATCATTTTTTTTGATGACTGAAATTCACCTGTATCTATTGAATAAATATATATACCGCTGGGAACCCGTTCTCCTGATTGATTTGTTCCATCCCAGTTTACACTATATTGACCAGGTGCGGTGTTTCTTGAAACAAGTTCAGTAATTTTCTGGCCTAAAAGATTATATACTTTCATAGTTACAAAAGCTTTTGTGGAGATTGAATAGTTAATATTTGTCACAGGATTGAATGGGTTCGGATAATTCTGAGAAATAGAGAATGATAATGGTACTTGTTCTCCTGAAACTGCCATAGTTGATATTGTAAGTGACTGGGCATATATATTCCAGAGGAATTCTTTCCCTGAACTTCGTAGATCTTCCCAGTATAATATGTATGAACTATCTGCTTCAGAATACAATACAACGCCAGGATTCCTTTGATCAAAATCAGCGTTGCAGACGGTTATGCCTCCATCTTCAAATATTGTTCCAGATGCATTAATTTCCTGTAAATATATATCTGAAGTACCGCCACTTCTTGAATCTTCCCAGGTGATCAAATATGATCCACTGGGGGAGACAGATACAAATGGAATGGTTTGGTTACCGGTTTCTCCTGCGATTACAATTTCCTCTCCCTCAGAAAGAGTTAGTGGATCAAAGGACTTGCACACAAGGTCAAAATCTGTTCCGTTTGCAAAATCTTCCCAACATATCAGTACTTCATTTTGAATATTATTCATATTAATTGCGGGGTTATTTTGGTCGTTTTCTTCATTAGTGATTACAAAGCCGTTTTCTATACCTGCGATAGTGCCGTCAAAGTTTATGACCTGTCCATAAATATCTGTATTGTTATTACGGGTATCTTTCCAGATACTGAAAACACCATTCTGCAAGACATCTGTTTTCACATCCAATTGATACCCTGGGCCAGTGGATAGATTGAGTGGTTCGCTTGACCACCCTTCTGGCATAGTCCCTTCTCCATTGATTGCCTGGCAGTAAGCATTTAAATCATTCCATTCTCCCCCATACCAAAAAACCATGCATCCTCCATCGGGCATGGGTTCCACTGCCTCTACATTGTCATCGTTGGCTGCGTCAGTAATGAGCACACCGCCATCCTCCCATTGTTGGTTACCAAGCTCATCATATTTTTGAAGGTATATATTAAGATCCCAAGACCTAGTATCAGAAAATGCAACATATACGTAACCATCGTTACCGGTTACTAGCTTAGAAAAAGGTTGGTTCATACCGAATGGATTTGGATAAATGATCGTACCATTAGGATCTCCAACTGGGTTTAAATCAAAATCTAAAACCTGAAATGCCTGGATTTCAGTTCCCCACTCATCAGCACTTTTGAAGCTGAGAAATATGTGATTTCCCGCTTTAACTGCATTTGGAATTGTTTGAACAGGATTTTCACATAATTTTATCCCGTTAATTTCGAAATTATCTCCAGCTTCTCTGGAAATAATTTGTCCATAGGTTTGTGGATTGCTTCCCCCTCCTCTGTAGTCTTCCCAATAAAGCAGGGTGCTGTCATTCCCAAGGTAAAGGGATTTCGGTAGATACGCATTGCCGTCAATTCCAAAATAAGTTTCTAAGCCATTATCGATGAAGGAAACACCTGAAGAGGGGTTCACATGCTGCACATACAAACCAATGCTTCCAGTCCTTGCATCTCCCCAAATAACTAAAGCCCCATTATCTTCACCACTTGTCCTCACAAGAGGGCTGAATTGATAGCTGGGGGCATCACAGACTTTTAGGCCATTTTCTTCAAAGGAAATACTGCCAGAGGCTGAAACATGCTGTAAATAGATTTCTACTTCTGGAAATGCGGCATTTCGCTCATCCATCCATACGATATAGGCTCCATCGTTGTTATCAACAGTTAAACGAGGTTGTGTCTGCGGACGTATAGCTGTGGTAATTTGTTTTCCATCTGTTTCCCATTGTAATCCATTAGAAAGGGAGAAAGCCTGGGCATAAATGTCGGCCCACGCAGGGTGGTCGCGAAAGTCTTCCCAAACAATAAAAGCATACTCTGAATTTGCTTTTACACGTGGGGATAATTGTTTTGAATCTTCATTACTACAAAGCGGAAAACCATTTTCCGCCAACAATATGTTGCCATCTCCATCAAGATATTGAATATAAATATCGCCATTTGCTATGTTATTCCTGTAATCCTCCCAAACGACAACGGTTGTGTCGCCTGAAACGTGGGTGACTTTTGGAGATTTTTGTTCAACATTTTGGATATTACAAATAGGTATGCCGCCTTCTTCTGGAGTGGACCACAGGGTATTACACTCTACATCAATTTTCTGGGTAAAAATATCCGTTTCACCTGTGTTTCTCGAATCTTCCCATACCATGGCAGCATAACCCGCTCCCCCGAGCTCAATACTGACTTTTAAATGACCGCCAGGGCTCGTAATTATAGGAACACCTGTGCCGGGTGAGACAACGTCGCCATTTGCTGAAAGATGGGTTGCATAGATTTGACCTTCGCCAGAAGATAAATCATTCCAAATAGCAAAGGCGCCACCCAAACCATCCACACACATATTAAGGGATGTTTGCATCCCGGTAACTGTTGATAATGCAATGCCTTCTTCGTCCCATGCCAAAGAACCATCTGTGAGGACATGCTGGGCAAAAACATCTCCATCTAGAGGCTCAAACTGATAATCTGTCCAAATAACATATACTCCCCCAGCCCCATCGGATACAGCGATGGGATCTTCCTGTCTTCCAAGGGTGGACACAACAACTGTTCCATCAACATCCCATAAAGAATTTCCGTTCAAATCTACTTTCTGAGCATAGATATCACGTCCGCCTGTTCGAGTATCTGACCAGACAAATATCATTTCACCATTATTTCCAACATCTCCTGTGCGCTGCCATTCGATATGAGCCCCCTGGCGTACAGGCACACCGTTTTCCTGCCAGTCAAACTGAGCAATTACTGCTGAAATACACAATATAACGCATAATGACTTCTTCAATTTTTACCTTTCTATAGTAAAGATTTGTATGCCTTCTTTTGTGGCAACAAAAATTGTATTTGAGTTATAAATTTTTACATTATAAGCATATTCTGAATTGATCTTGCCAATTTCAGAGACAAGGGGGAAATTACCATCACTATGACATGCATAAAGCAAGACACCATCATCTCCACATGCTAGAGCTAACAATTCATTTTGTTTATGAATTCCTTTTACTGAATATCCATCTGCAATTGTAATCTGATTCATCAATAGAACCGTCGTATCCATTGGTGAAATAATACATCCCTTATTATCACCTAATCCGGTAAAAATTAGATTACTATCAGCATGTACAGTTTCTGCAATTCCTGGGGTGTCAAAAGAATAATAATTAGAGAAGGTATCATTTGATTCCACTTTTATTATTTTTACACCCAGTTGGGAATTAGCAACAATCAAGAGACTATCAATAAAGAAAATATCGGATGCTTCAACACTAAAACCATCAGTGGAGGTTGGTCCAGGAGGAAACCAGAGGATTCCGTTTTCATCCTCAAAAAAATGGAAAGATTCTTCTAAAAACTTATGTAAGTAAACAGAACAAAATGTATTATTTTTATTTAAAGTATACATAGTAATACTGTTGCCATTTTCATTTAGAAAAACGTCTTGTATATAATCTTGATTGGATGACCCTGAATAAATATGGGTTAGTATATTGTTGTCAGAAAAGTTACTTGATGCATATAATCCGTCATTTTTATCCATTAAAAGAAAATAGTTCCTCATTTTTGAAATAAGAACGTTGTTTGCTCTAAAATACTCACCTGTACCCAATTCATTATTTCCAAACTTAAAAGCAAAATTAAAAAGACCATCACTTGAAATTTGATAAGTATAAATCTGGTAACCGTTTTCATCTGCGGCAGCAATTAAGAGAGAATCATTATAATCCAGGTCTAAACAATATCCTCCGGTATTTATTGTTGCCTCAAGTTGAGAACTTATTCCTTCAGGGTCAGTTGGAGACATACAAGAATAGATCATCAGTCCAAATATTAAAGGAAATAATAATTTTGTTTTATACATGATTTATTTCTTTAGTATAACAGGCTCAAATGTGTTGAATAACTTATTTTCATTGAGAACTCATATCTATTAAAACTCTTTAACTCTTCAACCCACTCAAATTCAGAAAATACGTTTCTTGCCCGAAATTTACTTCGCAACTCAATATCGAAATTAGGAGTCAGTCCCTTTTTCAGTCTGATTTGCACCTGGATATCTTCGTGCTCTCGACCGCCGTGAAGCGGATCCCGAATGTCTTCACCAAGATAAGTTCTTTGATTATCTGTGAAATAAAGGATAGCCGACTTCAGAAACTTTGAGGGATAATATATCCAGAACCCTCCAAACTGAATAAATTTATTAGATCGATCTAACTCGGTAGTTAAGAGTCCAGCATTATAACTAATATTTGTCCCAATTCCATTCTCAAAGAAAATTATGAATTTATTTTTTCGGAAATAACTTGTGGTTAACCGTAGTTCACCACTGTAAATATCCGTGTCAAATTCTGTAAAATGTTCATTGTAGTATTGATTGTTTTTTGTCCCTTTTAAGCGAAGCCAGGTTTTTTTAATTATTGGATAGGAATAAGATACATATATTGTTTCATTGGAAAACGTACAGGGGATTAGTTGAGTTGAAATAATATCGCGATCATCATAATATCTTAATAATAGTTCAGGTAGCAGCGAATATCCGATCTTAAACCATTGGTAAGGACCAAGATGCTGCTCAAACCGCACGCCATAAGATGAATAAGATTTATTTTTAGATTGTTTAAAAACTACTGATGCTGCATTAATGATTAGATTTGTCT
>Ga0187833_10006256_pt1 | contig 11056 bp, 11 predicted proteins | sample ETNtaG_37_FD_167968 | JGI IMG/M metagenome (GOLD analysis project Ga0187833, IMG submission 167968) | Marine microbial and viral communities from oxygen minimum zone, Eastern Pacific Ocean - ETNP2014_SV_400_PacBio MetaG (Illumina Assembly) | ecosystem: Environmental > Aquatic > Marine > Hypoxic... | reverse complement strand
TGGTGGGTGTTGAGACACTTGAACTCCCGACCCTCTCGGTGTAAACGAGATGCTCTACCAACTGAGCTAAACACCCAAACAAAACCGGCTGTTAATGTTATTTAACAGCCGGCGCAAGAAAAAATATTTTTAAAAATTATTCTACATTCACATTTACATTCACAGCTTCTTTAAGTGCTTTTCCTACAGTAAATTTTGGTCTTTTAGATGCTGGGATTTGAATTGACTCCCCAGTTCTAGGGTTTCTACCAGTAGTAGCTTTTCTATGACTAACACTAAAATTTCCAAAACCAACAATGCTTACTTTTTCATCTCTTTTTAGAGAGTTAGTAATTGCATCTAAAAGGCTCTCAAGTGCCCTTGTTGAATCAGATTTTGACAAACCCGCAGAAGTTGCAACAGAAGCTATTAAATCATTTTTATTCACTTTTAACTCCTTTATAAAATTAGATTATATATGATTATTATTTGAAGTTCGTAGTAGTCAATAACAATATTAAAAAAAATCCCAGAAAATTAGGAAATTAACATAAAAATGGCTAAAAATAATGGTTTAATGAGCAGTAGATTTTTCAATATTTTCTGTAGATATTGATGATTTTATAGTTTTTCTAGACTGAGATTCGCTTAAACTTATAGGTACAATAGGTTTTACAAGAGTATGCTCCAAAATAGATCTAGCTTCAATAATTTCTATTATTTTCAAATTTTTTTGAATATTTTTATCTAATTCAGTTAAATCCTTTTTATTTTCTTCAGGTATTAGAACTTTTTTTATTCCTGCACGGATAGCTGCATATAGTTTTTCTTTTAGGCCCCCTACTGGTAAAACTCTTCCTCTAAGAGTGATTTCTCCGGTCATTGCTACATCTCTTCTAACTTTATTTAAAGTTAGTGATGAAACTAAAGAGTTGAATATTGCAATGCCTGCACTAGGACCGTCCTTAGGTGTTGCACCTTCTGGAAGATGAACGTGTATATTGTATTTTTCAAAATCTTTAGGATCTATTCCTAGATTCAGAGATTGAGATCTAACATATGAAACAGCTGCTTGTATTGATTCCTTCATAACTTCTCCAAGCTTGCCAGTAATTGTTAACTTGCCCTTACCTAAAGATAACAAAACTTCTATTGACAGAATTTCTCCTCCAACTTCAGTCCATGCTAGGCCATTCGTAACCCCAATTAAGTTTTTCTTTTCAATTTCACCAACTCTAAATTTTTCTACTCCTAAAAAATTGTTAAGCAATTTCTTGTCTAATATAATAATTTTTTTATTTGTGGTCTCAAGCAATTTTACTGACTTTCTACAAATTTTTGCAATTTCCTTTTCTAAATTACGAACTCCTGCTTCTCGAGTATAAAATTGAATTATATTATTTATAAAAGGTAACCTAAAAGAAATTTCTTTTTTCTTTAATCCATGATTTAATATTTGTTTAGGAACTAAGTATTTTTTAGCAATTTGTTTCTTTTCCTGCTCAGTATAGCCTGCTATTCTAATAATCTCCATTCTATCAAGTAAAGCTGGAGGAATATTCAAAGTGTTTGCTGTACAGACAAACATAACATCTGATAAATCATAATCTAATTCTAAATAGTTATCATTAAACTTATTATTTTGTTCTGGGTCCAAAACTTCCAACAAAGCAGATGATGGATCACCTCTCCAGTCAGATCCAAGTTTATCAATTTCATCTAGAAGTATTAATGGATTAGAAGACTTAGATTTTTTCATTGCCTGAATAAATCTACCTGGCATGGAACCGATATATGTTTTGCGATGTCCTCTTATCTCTGCTTCATCTCTAATTCCTCCAAGAGACATTCTAACAAAATTCCTTCCTGTTGCTGTAGAAATTGATTTGCCAAGTGATGTTTTTCCAACACCAGGCGGTCCTACCAAACAGAGTATGGGCCCCTTAATTTTATTTATTCTTTTTTGAACTGCTAAATATTCAATAATTCTATCCTTAACTTTGTTAAGACCATAATGATCAGCTTCTAAGATACCTTTTGCTTTATTAATATTCTTGGATATTGGTGAAGGATTAAACCAAGGAATACTTATCACCCAGTCAAGATAATTTCTTATAACTGTTGCTTCAGCTGACATTGGGCTCATGTTTTTAAGTTTCTTTAATTCATTTATACATTTCTCATAAGCCTCCTTAGAAAGATTAATTTTTTTTATTTTAGTTTCTATTTCAGTTATATCATCAATGTTTTCATTATCTCCTAGTTCTTTCTGTATAGCTTTTATCTGTTCATTTAAATAATATTCTTTTTGAGTTTTTTCCATCTGACGTTTAACTCTACTTTTAATCTTTTTTTCTACTTGTATTGTATCAATTTCTGTAATTAGATTATCATAAATTTTTTCTAGTCTTTTTACAGCAGAAATTATTTCCAAGAGTTCTTGTTTTTTAACTAAACTGATATTAAGATTAGCTACTAAAACATCTGCTAATTTATCAGGATTAGAATATCCACGAACATTATTAATAATTTCAGTTGGAATTTTTTTATTAATTTTAAGGTAAGTTTCAAATTGCTCTACAACAACCTTCATTAATGCTTTTGCTTTTGATACATTTTTATCAGTTGATTTAATGATTGAGTATTTAGCTACAATATAATCTTTTGTTTGATGAATTTTAGAAACATTTATTCTCTCAAGTCCTTCTACCAGTACTTTAATAGTACCGTCAGGCAACTTAAGTAGTTGAAGTATTTTTGCTAATGTTCCAACACGATATAAATTTTCTGAAGTTGGATTATCTACTTCTGATTTTTTTTGAGTAATAAGAATTATTTTTTTATCATCTGCAACTACTTTGTTGAGTGCATTAACCGAAAGCTTTCTTCCCACAAATAAAGGTACAACCATTTGAGGAAAAACAACAATATCTCTTAAAGGCAAAACAGGAATCATTGCACTATTCATATACATAAAATGATAATAATTAGTAAAAAATCAAGACTTATTTGCAACTAATTTTTGATTATTGTCTTTATTTTCAGCAAATAAAAGAATTGGTTGTGACATTTTTTTTACTACCTCACTATTAATCACAATCTTTTTCAATTCTTTTTGATCAGGTGATTCGAACATTAGATCTACTAGAAGATTCTCCAGGATTGATCTCAAACCCCTAGCTCCCGTATTATGCTTCACAGCCAAATTAGCAATTTCTAAGAGAGCATCGTTTTTAATCTCTAATTCAATATTGTCCATTTTAAATAAAAGTTCAAATTGTTTAATTATAGCATTCTTTGGTTCCTTCATAATACGTATCAACATTTTATCATCTAATTCTTCTAATGTTGCACATACAGGCAATCTGCCAATAAATTCTGGTATCAAACCAAACTTTAGTAAATCTTCACTTTCAAGCATGTTTAATGTATCTCCAATATTTTTTTCGTTAAAATTGGATAGAGTTGAATTAAAACCTATAGAAGATCCTTTTAAACGATGATTGATAATATTTTCTAATCCAGCAAAAGCTCCCCCACAAATAAAAAGTATGTTTGATGTATCAATGTGTAAAAATTCTTGTTGCGGATGCTTTCTTCCACCTTGGGGAGGTACGCTAGCAATAGTTCCTTCCATAATTTTTAACAAAGCTTGTTGAACTCCTTCACCAGAAACATCTCTAGTTATAGAAGGATTATCACTCTTCCTAGAAATTTTATCAATTTCATCAATATAAACAATACCTTTCTGCGCTCTTTCAACATTATAATCTGATGATTGAAGTAATCTTAAAATAATATTTTCTACGTCTTCCCCTACATAACCTGCTTCAGTCAAACATGTTGCATCTGCTATTGTAAAAGGAACATCTAATATTCGTGCTAAAGTTTGAGCTAATAAAGTTTTTCCTGTTCCAGTTGGTCCAATTATTAAGATATTTGATTTTGAAATTTCAACGTCATAAACACTTTTATTAGTTAATCTTTTATAGTGATTGTATACTGCTACAGATAATATTTTTTTTGCATTATCTTGAGCAATCACATAATCATTTAAAATTGAATAAATTTCTCTAGGTTTAGGAGTGTTTTGTTTTATTTTTATTTTATTATTTTTTGTATCCTCTTTAATAATATCCATACAAAGTTCAACACATTCATCACAAACAAAAACAGTGGGTCCCGCAATTAGTTTTTTTACCTCTTTTTGATTTTTTCCGCAAAAAGAGCAAAAAAGTGAATTTTTATCGTTCTTTTTTGTCATTACTTTCTATTTTTTACAACTTTATCAATTAATCCAAATTTAATTGCTTCTTCTGGAGAAAAATATTTATCTCTCTCCATTATTAATTCAACTTCTTTAACATCCTTTTTAGTATGTTTTGCATAAATTTGATTTAATCTTTTTTTTGTTTTAATAATCTCATTGGTTTGAATTTCAAGATCAGTTACTTGTCCTTGATAACCTCCGCTTGGCTGATGAATCATAATTCTAGAATTTGGTAATGAAAACCTCATCTGATTTTCTCCAGCTGTTAATAGTAATGAAGCTGCAGATGCAGCTTGTCCGATACATATAGTCATAATTTTTGAAGAAATATATTGCATTGTATCATATACAGCTAAACCAGACCATACAATCCCACCTGGAGAATTAATGTAAAAAGATATTTCTTTTTTTGGATTTTCTGATTCTAAAAACAAAAGTTGAGCACACACAAGACTTGCAATATTATCATCTATCGGACCTGTTAGAAAAATTATTCTTTCTTTTAACAATCTAGAATAAATGTCATATGCTCTTTCACCCCTGGATGTTTGTTCTACCACCATTGGGACTAGATTATTTGACAAATTTTTTAAGGGATCTTTCATTTTTTTTCCTTATTATAGTTAAAAGTATCTTCCTGCAATTTTTTGAACTCCTTAACAGATATTTTTTTTGTTTCTTTCTTTGTTTTTGAAACAATATAATCCACAACTTTTTTTTCAATAATTGGACCTCTAATTGACTCCAGGCTTGCAGGATTTTGCTTAAAATAATCAAATATTTTCTTTTCTTGACCAGGAAACTGAGATGCGTAATTTAACATTCCATCAGTTAATTCCTTTTCTTTCGCTGTAATATTTTGTTCACTAGATATATTTTGCAACAATATCGCCAATTTCACTCTTCGCAATGCAATTCCTCTATATCTTTCTTTTAACTTTATTTCTGTTAATTTTTTATCATCTTCATCAAGCTTATCATCTTTTTTTGCATGTTTAACCTTGTGCCAAATTGAATTAAACTCATCTTCAAGCATGCCTTCTGGAATATCAAAATTATTTTTTGATTCTAGAATATCCATAAGTTGTTTTTTTTCAATCTCTCTTAAATAAGTTTCATATTGATGTGATAAATTTTTATTCAAGTTATTTTTTAATTCTTTCTCAGATTTAAAATTATTTTTTTCTAAGAATTCTTTATTAACTTCAAATTTAACACTTTCTTCAATAGATAGAATTTTAATTTCAAATTCTACATTTTTTTCTTTATCTTTTTTTAGAAGATCTTTTAAATCGAATTTTAACTTGAATATATCTCCGACTTTAGCATTTTTTTTAATCAACCTATTGCTGATATCAGGTAATACTTGGTAATTCGAATCAGTTATAATAGGAATACTTTCTTGATATTTTATATGTTCAGGTACCGAATCATCATTTGTCTTAATATTTACAAAAACTTTATCGGTATATTTAATTTTCCTATCATTATTTAATTTTAAATATTTTTTTTGAGAGTTCAAAAAAGACTTATAATTCTCTTCAGCTGTTCTTTCATCAATATCAATATTATAATCTGTAGTTTTAATTTTATTAAAAGGAAAAATATTCATTTCAGGTTTTAAATCAATTTTAAAGATAATTTCAATTGGTTCATTTCGTTTATATTTTTTTACTTCTACTTTGGGCTGCCTAAAAGCAACTAATTTTTTCTCATTTAGAAGTTGTTTAGTCTTTTCCTGAATAATATTTCCTAAAACTTCGTTTAATATATTATTTTCATATTTTTTTTTAACTATATTAAGAGGGGCCTTTCCCTTCCTGAAACCTGGTAGTGCGACTGTGGGAATAATTTCTCTTATTTTGGCATTGATTGAATCATCAACTTCGTCAAAAGGAATTTCTAATGAGTATTCCTTATATAATTTCTTAGAATTTAATTCTTTTATATTCATATATATTCATATTTTTTCTTGGTAGGCCGGAAAGGACTTGAACCTTCAAACCTTGCGGCACTAGATCCTAAGTCTAGCGTGTCTACCAATTCCACCACCGGCCCATTAATTTTTTGCTTTTATGTTGATCTTGAAGAATTAACAACAATGAATGTGAATATAATGAATAACTGGGGCGAACGATGGGATTCGAACCCACGACATCAGGCACCACAAGCCTGCGCTCTAACCTTTGCTCCATATTTCGATCTCGAATAAAACTTTTTAGAACCAATGACAATAGCCATATTTTTCCTAGTTAAATTCCCGAAAACGCTTTCCTCGTTTATCCTTTCTTGAATAAACAATATCACACAACAAAAGCGAAAACTACTGCTAAGGGAATCCTGGGGCAATCTTAAAATCAGTTCTATTTTATGCTTTAACTCTAAAATTGAATCAGTCAGTGATGTTAAAATTGCGTGTGTAGAATTATCTTAAAAAGTTATTAAACGCTCTCCTGCGTGAAGAAAAAGATTCACTGCGTTGATTATTTTCAGGGACTTAAAAAAAATAAATATAAATAATCCTTGACTTTTTCGCCGCCTGCGGCGGCGTCCTATAAACTTTATTTATTAACCCCCCTCACACCCTAAATGCAGGAAACCGGAATCAGATTATTTCACTACGCGCCTTGTTTGTCTCAAACGATAAGCAGTTAAACTATATCACTTCAATCTTAGTAAATTAAAATCTTTCAAATATTCTTTCCAATTCGCCAAAAAATAATCGTAATTATTTTTAATATCATTCACAAATATATCTCGGTAATGAATAATATCTTCTTCTTGCCAGCCCATACCTTTTAATTCTTCAATCTTATTGTCGTGAAGCATTAATGCTATGTCTTTGTAGCTTTTTCTTCCCATTTTTACTTCTTTCCTCCCTTAATATTGGATTAATAGTTTTCATTTCTCTTTCCTTTTTTCTTTCTCTATTTTCTTGATAGACCGGTTTTCTTTCAATCCAAGATCGAAAACAAAAACTTGGATCTAATATTTTTTTCTCTTTTTTCATTCTTCTTTTTCCTTTCCATAAAAAATTATAAAAAATTTTTGTTAATTTGGTTTTTTTATTCGTGGATTCAAAAAATCAACTTTATTTTCCTTTTTTGCTTCCTCTCGTTCTTTGTCTTGTTTTTCGAACAGTTCTTCTGGAGAATCAACATCAAACCAAATTACTGGCATTCCCCAGTCGTTGGTTGTGAAGAGACAACTCCGCCCTCTGTCTTCACAATAATTGTGAATCATTTTCAGCCAATCGCCTAAAAGAATTCCCATAGTGGGAACCCAGGCAATGCCGCGCTCATCATCGAGATGTTCTGAGGTAATTGGCATATTTTGCAGTTGCTCAAATTTTTTGATTGTTGACTTTGTGATAGTTGATTTTTTTGTAGGCATTTTTCCTCCTCTCTTTGATTTTGCTAATCTTAACATTGTATTTTTCGATATGATTTGAAACCATTGCCTTTTTCAAACGCATAGCTGCTTGTTTAAATTGTTCTTTATTTGTCATACGAGATAGCGGTTTAACTAACTCCTCTATTTTCACTATGGACATTTATTTCCCTTTTAATTGTAGTTAAATCTAAGAGATCAGCTTCTTCTTTACTGATCGTTGGTTCAACTTCTTCTTTTCCTTTCATATGCAGTCGCAAGATCTTTAAATCTTCCTCTTTGGACCATTCATCAATGTTTCTAATAGCCCACCAATGACGTTTCTTTCCGCCATCAATACTTACTGCTTCTCCATTCTTAATTTTCTTCGCTTTATGTGATTTAAGCCATTGGATTATTTTATTTTCAGTTAAATCTTTCCAATCATTTGTTTTCAATTCTTTATCTAGCCATTTCAACTCATCATAAAGTATTCTGGTATTAACCAGATCTCTAGCAAAACAACCTTTTCTATTTGCCAGTTCTTCATCTAAATCTAAGAATAACTGCGCTCTAGTAGAGCGTGCCATACTTTCTTTGGCTGAAGTTTCCATTGGATGCTCCCAACTGAAATCTTTCGATAGCTTGTGCTGATATTTACAATAATGTGCAAGCTCGGCTATCTTGTGTTCGTTTAATCTAAACTCATCTAGCTCGCGAAGATGATTTGGATATTTTTTTATAATATCATCTCTCGACATCAGGCATTCCATAACAAACCACCCTCTATTTTTCTTATCATTTTCAATCAGCAGTTGTTGCATTTGGTTAGAAGACGCAAACAACCTAAAATGATTTTTAATCTGATAAGTATCAACACCTTTTGATTCTATTGAATGATTCTCATCATCAATTAATTCTTTTAAGATATGTATCTGACCTTCTTTGTCATATCCCGTTATTTCTATTTCATTACAAAAGAGAATATTCTTATGTGACATCCATTTACGAAACTTGCCGATTAAATCTCTTGTCTTTAAAAATATGCAGTATTTTTTTCCGCCATAAAGGTCTTGGAGTATTTTCCATATTTGTGTTTTACCCACTCCTCTATCGCCAACAATTAATGTTGCATATTTTAAATTGGCATAAGGGTTTTGTATTCCGTGCGCTATTATATCTAAAAAGTTTTTCGATACTGATTTATCGTTGTTGCAAATAATATCTAAATGTCGAAAGATAACTGATAAATCTATTTGCTTTATTTCTTCTTCAGTTAATGCTTTGTGCTGAAATGGAACATAAGTATTTATATACTTATGGTTGTCTTCCCAAATCACTCTCTTGTCAGTTGGTAAATACGCAAGACCTTCAATTCTATCGCAAGCCTCTTTATGCAAATACCTTTCAGGATTTAATCGTCCTAGTCTTGTTTCAGTATCATTCTCATACCAAAGATTTAAATTCTCTCTATGCGTAATTTCTTTCTTAAAATGGTCATAATAGTATTTTCTCGAGTTAGTTATATGCGACCACCTTTTCTTTAAGGTATCTCCTTCAAGATCTGAATAATCATTATCTTCCCGTTCAGCTGGGACCACGGCACTCGAGAGAATCTGATGAATATCGACATCATCAGGTATGACATTATTTAAATCCCATTTCTTTGGTAGTGTAGTTGGCAGTTTAACAATTTTAGTATTGATACCTCGTTTAAGTAAATACACGCCCAATGCTTTGAAATTCCTTTTGCCTACAACATCATTGTCGTTCCATAGTATTACTTCATCAAATTTATTCTCTCCCTCGAAATTTGACTTGGTTTTAAGCATTTGTAAGTCAGTTTTAGTCCAGCCAGAAGCGCCTCCATCACAAGTCGTCACAAAATAATCTAGAAATAACTCTTGCGCTTTTAATGCAGTTGCTTCGCCCTCAACGATAAGGCATTTGCTTAATTTTGTTTTCCATAAATCATGTAATCGAAAGAGCGGTCTTACCTCCCATAGCTGCTGGTTAACCCAACCACCTGCAACATGATGACTATAACAAACTGGTAGATAGTCCTTGTCGTCTTGTTGTCTACATTTCCATTTAAGAAACATCTTTTGTCCGAGAGGACTATGATAAAAATATAACCCCTCATTTTTTGTTCCTATGTCTTTAAATTCTAAATATGAATCGTCTCCAAGAGGAAACACATCAGGAGGAGATTTATTCCACCTTGTTGTGCCTTTAATTTGTGGATTAAGTTTTTTAAATACTTCAGTTAATTTCTTCTGCGAACACGGACCAGGGTTATCTTTAGTCCCTCCATTCGTCCAGCATTTATAAGTGACTATGGTATCGCCGAACTTATGTTTATTTTTTTCTTTCGTATGTTGAACTGCTATTGTGAAACTTGTTTTGCCACCAAGTTTCGGATCGTCATTGTGTTCGTGTGCAAATCCATTTGGGCAAGATGCTTTCCAAACATTGCCTTTTATTTGTTTAACATTTTTTAATACTGATAAATATTTATCTATTTCCTTGTTATTGCTTATTTTATTTTCCACGTTATAATACTCCTATCAATAAATTAATGCGGTTCATTCCACGGGACCGCATTTTTTTTGTTATGCTTTTGCTTTCATATTGTTTTCCATAAAAGCCTGAACCTCGGACATTGGATATCTCACGGCTCCTCGCTGTCCTTGAGCTTGAAATTTCACGAAAGGAATTCCTCTATCTTTCATTCTATCAATCGCGAGTTTTGAAATGCTCAAGTTAAGTTTTTCCGATAACTCTTTTGCAGTCAGTAATTTATTCATAAAAAACCTCCATAGGTTGTATTGTTATTTTTTTCGGAAGTTTTTGAAGAAGTGTATTATTTAAAGACGCGTTCATCTTATTCACTTCGCGTCGTTGGATATTATTAAACTTTTTTTCATGTCTTGTCACGATCTCTTATTTCTGGGATTGGTTGGGACACATACAAAAAATAAGAAAGATTCGGAGTAAAATAATTTATTAAATCATGAATTAAAAAAAACTTTGAAAAGCCGACCGTGAAGAATGCAATACTTAATTTGATTCACTTTCCTTGGTCCATGATCCGCATAACGCGGACAACGGAACACTTGTAAGATGATGAAACGACCGCGATCAAATCCATACGGACCACGGACAACACACCGCCACCACACCTCTAAAATGGAGTGGTGTGTTAAAGATTTCGTTTAAAAACAAGGGAAATTTACTAATACCACACCTAACACACCTAATTTGTAGTAATATATATTTATATATTATCGTCCTAGTCGGTGTAACTAACTGGAAGTAAAAAGGGGTGTGTGTGGTGTGGCGTGTGTTCCGCGCCGCGCGTGCCGTTTGATGATTAATTCTCAACATTCCTCGTGGTTGGTGGTAGGATAATTGATGAAAAAAAATTATAAAAATTCT
>Ga0187833_10006254_pt1 | contig 11057 bp, 10 predicted proteins | sample ETNtaG_37_FD_167968 | JGI IMG/M metagenome (GOLD analysis project Ga0187833, IMG submission 167968) | Marine microbial and viral communities from oxygen minimum zone, Eastern Pacific Ocean - ETNP2014_SV_400_PacBio MetaG (Illumina Assembly) | ecosystem: Environmental > Aquatic > Marine > Hypoxic... | reverse complement strand
GGTTTTGGTGATTTAACACCTTTTGAACAACAGATGTTCATTGGTTCTGCAAAGAGTTGGGCTTATTCAAAAGCACATCATCTTGGTCTTGATCCAGAAACAAGAATGAGACCTCTAATTGAATCAGATGGTGAAGGATCTGCTAAATCTTTTTACTTCGCTTCAAAAGTACAGGAAGCAATGGGTGTCCCATTAAGTTTTGAAGAAAAGATGCGACTTCAACAGGTGATGATGGTATATGAGCTAAAAGGAGGAAATTTAAACACTTCTCAACCTTTAAGTGATTATTCAGGCGAATTACCTGAATAATTTTTTTCTTTAATTTTTTTAACATGTCAGGAATATACTGCTGGTTTATAACCAGTGGACAAAGTCCACTCTTTTCTTGTGAAAGTGATACATTCCTGAGCATGCTCAAGAACCATTGGTTCTTGACATATAATAGAAATAAATAAATAGGTGTATTAGAACCTTTGTTAATAAAAGAAGCAATTACTGGTAGAAGTTAACTGTTTGGTAGAACCTGCCTTGCTGTGATGAGCATTGAGTATTTAATTTTAGTTTTTAAAATAAGTTCAAAGATAAAGAAAATAATAATCCATGCTCATCTCCTCTCTGAAGGCATTTAATCAAATCTCTACCAAAAACATAACCAAAATGGAAAAATACGATTTCAAAGAAATTGAAGAGACCACTTTAAAATACTGGGCAAAGCATAATATTTACAAGAAAGCAAAGGATAAGAATAAAGGGAAAAAGAAATTCTATTTCCTTGACGGCCCTCCTTATACTTCTGGCAAGGTCCATATAGGTACAGCTTGGAACAAGTGCTTAAAGGATTGTGTCTTAAGATACAAGAGAATGCAAGGACTTGATGTATGGGACAGAGCAGGATATGATATGCATGGTCTTCCAATAGAACACAAGGTAGAGAAAGTGTTCAATATCCATCACAAGGAAGATATTGAAAAACTAGGTGTTACTAAATTCATCAATGAATGCAAGAAATTCTCATTAAAAAACTTGAAGATGATGAATGAGGATTTCATCAGACTTGGTGTATGGATGGATTTCGAAGACCCTTATATGTCAATCAATAATTCTTTTATTGAAGGTGAATGGTGGCTTGTAAAGAAAGCACACGAAAACAAACGTCTATATGAGGGCGAGCGTACAATGACCTGGTGCCCAGATTGTGCTACTGCTCTTGCAAAGCATGAGTTAGAGTATAAGGAAGTAAAAGACAATTCAATTTTCTTAAAATTTCCGATTATAGGGAAAGATAATGAATTTCTTATCATCTGGACAACCACTCCATGGACAATCCCTTTTAATTTAGGAGTCATGGTTAATCCTAAGCTGGATTATATCAGAGCGAAAGTTGATGGCGAAGTATGGGTTGTTGCAAAAGGATTAGCAGGTGGAGTTATTTCAAATGTTGCTGATAAACAGTTTGAGATACTTGAAACATTTAAAGGTGAATCACTTTTTGGAGTAAAATATAAGCATCCTTTTTATGACTTGCTTCCAATCTATAAAGAACTGGAAAAGAAGTCTGACAAAATGTTCACTGTTCTGCTTTCAAAAGAATACGTAGACTTAAGCGCAGGCTCTGGTCTTGTACATATGGCACCTGGTTGCGGTCCTGAGGACTATGAGGTTGGGCACAAGAATGGAATACGACCTTTCAATAACCTTAACGAAGAAGGCGTTTTCCCAAGCAGCATGGGTCCTTTTGCAGGACTCACAGCTAAGAAAGACGACAAGAAATTTATTGAAGAGCTTGACAAACAAGGAACTCTTATTGCTACAACTGAGGTTGAGCACGATTATGCACATTGCTGGCGATGCCATAACCCTGTAATATTTAGGACCACAAAACAATGGTTCTTCAAGGTCGAAGATCTCAAGGGTAAGATGCGTAAATTGAATAAGAAGATCACATGGCAGCCTGACTGGGCTGGAAATAGACAATTTGATTCATGGCTAGACAATTTAAGGGATAATAGCATCACAAAACAGCGTTATTGGGGAACACCACTACCTATCTGGAGATGTGATAAATGCAAAGAGTATGATGTAATCGGTTCTATTGCAGAATTAAAAAAACTTGCAGGAAAAGTGCCTAAGGATTTACATAAACCTTGGATTGATGAAGTAAAATATAAATGTAAATGTGGCGAAACAAAGCAAAGAATACCTGACATTCTCGATGTTTGGGTTGATGCAGGAACAACTTCATGGAACTGCCTTGATTATCCTCATCGAAAAGACTTTTTTAACAAACTCTTTCCAGCTGATTTCATACTTGAAGGGAAGGACCAGATTCGTGGATGGTTCAATTTGTTGTTTGTTGCTTCAATGGTAAGTATGGACATACCATCTTTCAAGTCAGTCTATATGCATGGATTTGCACTTTTAGAAGGAAGGAAGATGTCAAAATCAGAGGGTAACTACATTCTTCCTGAAGAAATAATAAACCAATATGGAGCAGACACTCTAAGGTATTATTCAATTGGCGGAGCAAACCCTGGTCTTGATATAGACTTTAACTTTAAGGATATAAAGACAAAGAACAAGAATATCACGGTCCTTTGGAACATCCATAATTATCTGATAGACATTGCCAAGACCAATAAACTTAAACCTTCAAAACCAACAAAGGGCGATGTTGAAGAACAGTATATCTTGTCAAGGCTTAATTCAACAATTAAGACAGTGACTGAGATGTTTGAAGAATACAAGCTTAATGAAATTCCATGGGCTGTTGAAGAATTATTCTTAGATTTATCAAGGACTTATGTTCAGATGGTGCGTGATAAAGTTTCAGTCGGTTCAGTAACTGACAAGAAATTAGTGTTCAACACAATCTATGAAGTTTATTTTAACATATTGAAACTATTTGCTCCTATTGTACCTTTTATCACAGAACGGATCTTCCTTAATCTTAAAGAGCAGTTCAAACTCAAAGAACAGACCATTCATCATTTCAGTTGGCCAAAGGTCAATGGAAACTTAATCAATACAAAGCTTGAAGAAAGCATGGTTATCGCAAAAGACATAATCCAATCTACTCTTGCCTCACGTGAGAAAGCTCAGTTAGGTATAAGATGGCCTTTGAAAGAAGCTATTGTAGTAACAACTGACAGTAGAACTTCAAAAGCAGTTGATATGTTAGGTGATATTATCAAGACGCAGACAAATGTTAAGAATATTGTCTTGAAAGAATCAATGCCTGAAGTAAAATCATCTGTCAGGCCAGATTTTTCAAAGCTTGGTCCTGATTTCGGACCACAAGCGCCTAGAATTTCAAAAGAACTTAATAATGTTGATGCAGACAAATTACTGAAGGACATTGAAAAGAACAGCAAGTTTGTGCTGGATATAGGCGGAAAAGAGTATGATATTGTTAAAGAGCATATTATTGTCACTAAAGAAACTCCAAAAGGTCTGACTGAGTCAGAGTTTAAACACGGAGCACTTTACATCAATACAGAACGAACACCCAAATTAGACTCAGAAGGGTATAGCAGAGAAATAACAAGAAGAATCCAGGAACTAAGGAAAAAAGCCAAGCTTCAGAAGACTGACAAGATTGACTTAGTAATAAAACTGGAAGATCCGTCATTGTTTGAACAATGGAAAGATTCTATCAAGGATAAAGTTAGTGCTGATAAATTAGATTTGACTGATAAAACTCCAACTGGTTCTTATAAAAATAAGAGTACGGAAAAGATTAAGGGCAAAGTGTTTGAATTATTTTTCTAATTGTAATATTACAAAAAAACAAAAAAAGAATTATTACATCCCAAGTGGATGATACATTTGCATCATTTCAACTGTATCTAATTGAGTCGTGTCTTCTGTGCTTTTTACACTATATCCTACTCTTCCAACAGCAACTTCAAGTTGTCCTGGCCTGACTATGTTTCCGTCATAAAGCACAAAAGCCTGACTACTTGGTCTATGTACAAAACCATATCGTACTCCTTCTATTGCATTTATATATTCCTTTAATTTTTGTGCGTCTTCTGCCTTTCTCAGACTGTTAAATTTTATAGCTATTTGTTCCATTTCCATCACCTATTAAGTATATGGATCTCCTGATTATAAAATAATTCCTGATTTGAATTATAATGTTTATTCAGAAAAATCAAATGAATCAAAGGTTTAATTACAATAACAAAATATTTATAACAGTAAATACTATAATTATTTATGCCTAATGTATCAAAAGACACTCCTTTGAATGAGTTGACTTTAAGACGATATGAAAAACCATACAATCTTTCTAAGCGAGAGCTTGTCAAGAAACTATGTCTAAGTCTTGGCCTATTACAACCAGGAGATTCAAGAGATGTTATTGTCGACGTTCTTTACGTTCTTGTCGAAGCCAAGAACGAAAAGAAAGAACTGATGTCAGAGCGTGTAAAAGATGCCGTAATTGAATTAAGAAAAAAAGAGAACCTTCCTTTGTTAGGAATTGCATCTTCAAATATAAGACGACAATTACAGCGTTTACGTCAATTATTACTTGTAGAAAAAATAAAGAATAATTATAGAGCAACTGAATTCCTTAACCTTCACGAAGCTTTTGAAGAAAAGGTTGAGAAATATCTTCTTCCGTCAGTTATATCCCGCGTGAAAGATTATCTTACTGCAGTTGATAACGAATTTGATCAACAATCCAAATGAAAGCAGTTATATTCGATATCGACAGTACACTAATTGATATATCTTCTGAAAGACGTTTTATTTTCTATTTGATACTCAGAAAGCCGTTGTTTTCTATAAGATTATTATTCTATCTTTTAATATTCTCTATTAGAAATATTAATAGATTCAACCTTTACATGTTCAAAGAGTTCTTTATTTATCTGAAAGGATATAATGAGAATACGTATGAGAAACTTGCAAAACAATGTTTCGATAAAGTAATTAAGAAACATTTTTATCCAAAGGCATTAGAACTTATTGATGATTTCAAGAAGAAAGGATACACTATATTCCTTATAACTGGATCTCTAAGTTTCATTGCAATAAATATTAAAAATTATATTGAAGCAGATTTTCTCTTAGCAACAGAACTTATTGTTGAAGATGGAAAGTTTACCGGAGAAGTCAAACAATTCCCTTTTGACATTGATAAAGCAATTACTCTTAAGGGACTTGCTAAGAAATATAAAATAGATTTAAAGCAATCATACGCTTATGGTGATCATTACACTGATCGACATATACTTAGTTTAGTAGGTCACCCAGTGGCAACAAATCCTGACCTAAGACTTAAACAATATGCAAAGAAGAATGGTTGGCAAATAACTTACTTCTGACCAAGCAACTTCATCATCTCAATAATCCTTGGGCGTTTGCATTCTTTCTTAGTACCGTTTCTTAATGTATAATTGTCTTTGCCATGATACCTGCAGTCATGTTCACAGTTGCACAGTTCTAATCCTGTCTCAATCATGAACCTGCACTTTATATCCTTGGGTAGTTTAGTGACATAAGAATCAAGCTCTTCTTCTAAAGTAATATCAAATGGATTCATATTATTATGATATTATATAATAATACTCTTGAATTATAAAAATATTATCGTTTTGTTAATAATTAAAACAAATTCTTGCTTAGAAGACATGACATAAGATATCCATCAAATGTAGCCCCTATTCCTGTAAGTGTTCCTCTAGCATCTTTGATATCTGGTGCAATTGATCTAAGCATACCTTTTGGAAGGCCACTATTTGGACTGACAAAAGCATTATGGAATCTTTCTTCTTGTCTTTGCTTTACACTATCTGAATAGATTATGGCTTCGATATGTGTTGGTTTATGTCCTGACCAATAACAATAACTAGCCGCATCACTGCATATCTGTAGTATCTTATTAAAATCACAATCACCATTCATCTGTTTTCCTTCATCGTTTAAGCTCATTATCGCTCCCTCAGCGCTATGGCATATCTTAAACTTAGATGGAAGAGTATTCCTTAACCTTTCAGACAATGATTCTCCTCCATTGTTTAACACTGCTCTTGATACATCTGTTAATTCTGCATCATTGAAAGATATGATATCTGCTGTCTCAAGCAATCCATAAACCTCTTTAATTCGTTGTTCATCCTGTGATGAAAAAGAATTTGTACCTAAGAATAATTTCACATTAGAAACATTTTTTCTTATATGTGAGAATAATTTATGATAATCACTTGGGCTTCCTTTATTTAGTCCACCAAACGCAATAACTCTATTGCCTTGATAATCATTCATAAGTTCACTTATAGACTTAATATATTGTTCTCTATCAAGTTCATCTAGATTTCTCCCTTTTGAATTAGCTAGCATAAGTTTATATCTACCTACTTCAATTGAAAATGTAAGTGGGCAATGATCATTTTTAATAGAATGCGCAAAAAATTCCTGATGCCCATTACCAACGATTTGAACATATGATTGTACAGTGGATGGGAGTGATCCTACATAATGAATATCAGGAAAAGATGGATGTCCGTCAGCAAGTGTTCTTGATGTGTATGCAGATATACATGGGCTGTCACCAATTGATTCTCTTCTTTGGTTTGAGCCTTCCTTGATTATTTCATATGAATTCCTTATAAGATCCATAAGAATCTCTTGATCAATACCTTTAACTTCTTCATCACGCTTAAGGCCTTTTTCTGATAATCTTTCAAATAGAACTTTATATTTTCCGTTTATTCCTTGTCCCATAAAAATAGAAAGCATGTCGTTGAATTGGCTTTCTTCAAGTTTTAACATCACATCCAGTGTGCATTCAGTTCCCCATACTATGACATCTTTAATATACATCAACTCCTATTTATCTCTTAGTTGTAAATAAAAATAATAGTTATTTTATAAATATTTTGTAATTTTACTCTATAAAGCAAAAATAAGGCATTATGGATAGGTAGAAGTGATTTAATCTTAGGTAAAACTTTCTTTTGCTGTTGATGAGCATAGATAATTTTTAATTTCGTAATACGTAAGTAAATAAAATAAATCAATGCTCATCACAGCTCTGAAGGCATAATAATTTAAATAACCACTTATACTATTTATCTAATATGGAAATGTACGAACCAAGAGAGGATTCTTTCCTTCTACAAAAAGAAGTCTCAAAATATGCAATAGGTGATGTACTTGATATGTGCACTGGCTCTGGTATTATTGCAAAAGAAGCTGCAAAAACAGCAGATCAAGTAGTTGGTTTAGATATTAATCCAAAGTGTATTGAATATTGTGAAAAACAGATTAAAGATAATAACGTTACGTTTCTAGTTAGTGATCTATTTGAAGTATTTAAAGATAAGAATTACAAGTTTGATTTAATTACAATCAATCCACCATATTTGCCTGACGAACCAAAAGCTAAAGATATTGCTCTTGATGGTGGCAAACAAGGTTATGAATTCATTGAAAAATTCATAAAACAAGCAAAGCATTATCTTAAAGAGGATGGGAAGATACTGTTACTTTTCAGTTCATTAACTCAAAAAGATAAAGTTGATGAGATAATTAAGAAAAACAATTTCAAACACAAACAAATAAGTTCACTTAAATTAGATTTTGAAGAGTTGTTTGTTTATTTATTAAAATGAAAAACCTAAGATATCTTGCAAAGGGCAAGCGTGGTGTTGTTTATACCACCACATATAGGAATAAGAAAGTAGCTATAAAAAAAAAGAATCCTGATAGCGAAGCGATTGGAAGAATCCAACACGAAGCCAATATGTTGAAGCTATTAAACAAAGCAAATATTGGTCCTAAATTCATATCTCACAAAGAAAATGAATTGATATATGTCTTTGTTGAAGGAGAGTTTATCATTGACTTTATTGAAAAGAATTCAAAAACAAATATACTAAAAGTTCTTAATGACATCTTCAAACAAATGTTCACTTTAGACAAGCTTGGTCTTAACAAGGAAGAGATGCATCATCCATTAAAGCATATCTTAGTGCATAAGAACAAACCTGTCATGATTGACTTTGAAAGAACACATTATACAATTAAACCAAAGAATGTTACACAGTTCTGCCAATTTATGATGTCTACTAAAAAACTACTTGATTCAAAAAACATCAAGATTAATAAGAAAGAAATAATGAGTCTTGCACAGACTTACAAGAACAAGAGAACTTTAGAAAACTTTAATAATATTCTTAGATTACTCAACAATAAATCCATCTAATTTATTATAAGCTTCAATTGCATACTTTAATCTTTCTTTGTTATTAGAATATATCGTGAACAACTTATCTTTTTTACCTACTTTATCATTGACATGTTTATATAGGTAAATCCCTGCTCCTTTATCCTTTGGAGCACCTGCAACTCTTGCTATTCTGGACACTGTTCGGTTATCTATTTGCTTAACCTTGCCTTTCTTTCTTGACCTTACATGGTGTCTGAACTTGCCTAATTCTATTGTATCATCATCGACGTGATTGTTTCCTTGAGCTTTAATAATCTGCATAAATTTACTGTATGCCTTGCCTGTGACCAATAAATCTTCAGCCATCCCATAACCTTTACCTTTTCTTGCTTTACCTACCATCTCTAATAGGATGCCTGCAACTTTCAGGGATTTATTCTTAAGATCTTCTGGTGCCCTATAGTCTCCCTTAAGAAGCCAAAGCACATCTCTTGCTTCAAGCGCAGGACCAAGGCCATTACCGATTGGCTGTGATCCGTCTGTAATCACCACTTTAACTTTAAGACCAATCCTTCTGCTTACAGTATCAAACTTTTTCTTTAGTTCTAAAGCTTTTGCCTTGCTTAGGACTTTAGCACCTTTTCCAACAGGTATGTCAATAAGAATATGGGTTGCGCTGACTGCTCCTTTTTTCCCAAGAATACTTGCAATCAATTGTGATTCTGCGTCTATGCTTAGTGGATGTTCAACCTTGATTATCTTGTCATCAGCAGGCGCTAAATTTATCGCTCCTCCCCATACAATAAATGCCTTGACTTTCTTGATAATTTTCTTTATTTTCTTAAACGGTAATGAAACATCACAAAGCACTTCCATTGTATCAGCAGTACCTGCAGGGCTTGTTATGCTTCTTGAACTGGTCTTTGGCATTGTCAACCCAGCAGCTGCGATTATTGGTACAACAATCATTGTTGTCCTGTTACCTGCAACCCCTCCAATACAATGTTTATCAACCACTATCTTATTGCTTGGCTTTAATATATCTCCCGTATTAATTATTGCTTTTGTTAACGATACAGTCTCTTTCATATCAATTAAATTAGTGTAGCATGCAGACACGAAATATGTCATCTCAATTGTGTTAAGCTTATTATCTACAATATCCTTGACAATCTGGTTTATCTCTTCATCAGAAAGTCTGTTACCATCTAACTTCTTTTTGATATATCTGACAGATACTGGTTTTCTTTCAAGTGAAAATTTAACATAGTTTCCTTTTCTCACTTTTAGGTCTTTAAGAACCTCTTCAAATAATCCAATGGTACCTGGTGCTATAACTTTGTCTGATTCAGCAATATTAATGCTGGTTAGTACATGTCTTTTCTTGAATTTAATCCTTATCCGATCCCCGTGATGTAAGTCGTATAATGCAGCATCATTATAGTTAAGAATAGAAATAAGAGGTCCTCCTGTAGCTATGTCCATATCTTTAATTTTAAACTTCATGGTCATTTCTCTTTTTCATAAATGTCAAGAAAAGTTAATAATAAAGCAAAAACAAGTGGGCCTATTAATAATCCAATCACTCCAAATAAAGCGAGTCCTCCAATGACTCCTAATAGAATAAATGCTGGGTGTATTCCTGCTTTGTCTCCAATCAACTTTGGTTTTAAGATATTATCAACTGAACTTACTATAATTACTCCATAAATTAATAATCCAATTCCTTTACCAATCATTGATGAATCAGAAATAATTAAACCGTTTATTAACAAATATAATCCTGCTGGTCCCCAAATAATTGCCGTTCCAATAAAAGGCACAAGAGCGAATAGTATTGTCATAATACCCCATAAGATAACTGATTCAAATCCTACTAAATAATAACCAATTGCTGCAAGCACTCCTTGTATTACTGCAACAATAATACTTCCAAAAAGGATTGCGTATACTGAATCATTTATTTTCTTGATAATATCTGACCTATAATGACTTTGGATAGGAAGTATTTTTCCTGTTCTAATTGCAATAGAATTACCCTCTTTGAATATATAGAACATAAGAAATATCACAAGGAAAACGTCTAGTATAAATCTAGGAAGACTTAAAAGGAAATTAGAAGTTTTTTTTATTACAAAAGTAGTTATTTGTTTAATTCCTTCTTGTATTTGTAATCTTGTCTCAGGATTGGACAAATATTCTTTTAATTTATTTGGGATCTTACAGAAAATCTTATCGGGTGAACAATCAACATCAAAAAGCTCTCCACTAGATATGCTTTGTCTGCTTTTAACTAATACTTGATTAGCTTCGTTTGCAATTCCAGCTATGATATAAGCAAATGGCAGAGAAACAATGAGAACAACAAGTATGGATGTAGTTAATGCCGAGAAAGATTCTCTTTTAGTTTTCTTATAAATTAGCTTATACAGTGGATAGAAAATATATGCAAGCAACACGCTTGTTAAGATGACACTAATGAAAGGTTTTATTAGAATATAAGCTAAATATATTATTGTTAAGAATATTACTATAAAAAGATATTTCACCTGCTTTTCACTAGTGACCATATTTCTCCTCTTTTTTAATGGGCCTGGCCAGACTTTCAAAAACGAAATTTTTGAGCTTCTCGTTTTTTTGAACTGGCGATATCCACCAATTTGAAAACGAAGCTTTCTTCTTCGCCTATGTCGAGGTGGCGTCATAGCCGCTAGACCACAGGCCCATATATTCTAAAGTATGCGTTAAGGGTATATAAAGATTATGGTTAATTCTGGTCTGTCCCAAGACTTGAATAATTCTTAAAAAAATATTATGTAATATTGCTCTGCAATAAACTTCTGTTCTTGCAGAACAGATAAGTTTTGAGCTTATATTG
>Ga0187833_10006253_pt1 | contig 11057 bp, 9 predicted proteins | sample ETNtaG_37_FD_167968 | JGI IMG/M metagenome (GOLD analysis project Ga0187833, IMG submission 167968) | Marine microbial and viral communities from oxygen minimum zone, Eastern Pacific Ocean - ETNP2014_SV_400_PacBio MetaG (Illumina Assembly) | ecosystem: Environmental > Aquatic > Marine > Hypoxic... | reverse complement strand
AAAAGTAGATAGAACAAAAAATAGACCTATACCCTCGGGAAGAATTTCAACGCAAGAGTCTTTTGTGTATATAATTTTATTGTGTTTGGTTGCTTTTATCATTTTAATTCAATTTAATTTTTTAACAGTTGTTCTAGGTTTGCTATCAATACCTTTTGTCTTTTCCTATCCATATATGAAAAGATTGACCTACTGGCCTCAACTTTTTTTAGGACTTGCTTTTAATTGGGGCATTTTGTTGGGATGGACTGCTTTAAAAGGAGAAATATCATTAGAACCCATTTTGCTGTACATTGCAGCCATATTTTGGACATTGGGTTATGACACTGTTTATGGCTTTCAGGATATTAATGATGATGAAATAATTGGAGTAAAATCAACATCTATTAAATTTAAAGAAAATTATAAAATTTTTATCGGTCTATGCTACTTTGTTTGTGTTTTGTTTTTGATTATTCTTGGTTTCCTGGAAGAAAATACAATGTATTATTTAACATTCTTAATTTTTCCCATTATGCATCTTTTTTATCAAATGACTCGTCTAGATAAAAATAATCCAAATAGTTGTTTAATTGTTTTTAAAAGTAATAACTACTTTGGTTTTTTAGTTTTTCTAACCTTGATGACTACAAATATTTAAATTTTAATAAAAAATATGACTAACAAAGAAATTATAAAAAGATTATATAAAGATTACGTTAAAAGATATCTTAAAAAGATTTTTTTGGCATTAATTTTTTCGATCATAATTGCGGGAAGTACCGCTTCTATAGCTTGGTTACTTGATCCAGCAATTAAAAAAATATTTGTGGAAAAAAATAAAGAGTTTATTTTATTAATTCCTATAGCAATAATGTTGGCTTTTACGATTAAAGGAATCTCTCTTTATCTTGTAAGAACCACGATGATAAAAGTTGGCGCAGCAATCGAAAAAGAAATTCAACATGACTTAACTAAAGCAATAATAAATGCTGATACTCAAGTGCTTGAAAAAAGGCATTCTGGAAAATTTATAGGACTCCTATTGTTTGATGCGGCATTAATTATTCAATTGGTAAGTACTGCTGTATTGAATTTAATAAAAGATAGTTTAACTTTAATCGCCTTGTTAAGCTTGATGTTTTATCAAAATTGGAGACTTTCATTATTTGCAATTATTATGATTCCGCTTGCAACATTTACAGCAAAATCTCTTGGCAAAAGAATGGGTAAAATAACTAGCCAGGTTCAAGAAAAAATAGGAATGATCACAACTTACCTTTCAGAAATACTAAAAAATTCCAAAATAATTAAAACCTATCAAAAAGAACAATTTGAATTTAAAAGAGCAGACAAGTTTTTAGAAGAGGCAAAAGAAAAGGGTCAAAAAATGGGCATCGTTCTTGTTAGAGCTACTCCAATTATGGAGTTTTTGACTGGAATTATGATTGCAGGTTTAATTTATTATTCTGCTACAATGGTCGGCGATGGTACTCTTGAAATAAATAATTTTTTTTCCTTTCTTGCTGCAATGATGCTGTCGTATCAGCCTGTAAGATCCTTAGCTACACTTAATATTGGTATTAATCAAGGTCTGTCCGGAGCAAGAAGAGTTTTGGCTGTTATTGATCAAGAGAGAAAAATTGAAAGTAATATAAAAAGCAAAGATTTGGTAATTGATAAGGCAAAAATAGAATATAAGGACGTAATTTTTGCTTATGATGATAAAAAAGAAATTTTAAAATCTGTAAATCTTAAAATAGAAGGCGGAGATGTAGTGGCTTTGGTTGGTCACAGTGGAGCTGGAAAAACTACTATAATGAATTTAATCCCAAGATTTTACAACGCTTCCAGTGGAGAAATACTAATTGATAATCAATCAATATATAAAGTATCTCTATTTTCTTTAAGAAAAAACATTTCTTTAGTTAGTCAAGATATTACATTGTTTGATGATACAGTTTTATCAAATATAGCTTACGCAGATTCTGATGCATCAAAAGAAAAGATACTTGAAGCATGTAAATTTTCTTCTTCACATGACTTTATAGAAAAATTACCAGAAAAGTATAATACAATAATAGGAGAAAATGGTGTTCGATTATCTGGTGGTGAAAAACAAAGAATATCCATAGCAAGAGCTATTCTTAAAAATGCGCCAATTATTTTGCTTGATGAAGCTACTTCTTCATTAGATGCTGATACTGAATATAAAATTCAGGAAGCAATAATGTATTTAACAAAAAATAAAACAACTATTATTATAGCTCATAGACTTTCTACCGTATTAAGAGCAAATAAAATTTTTATAATTGATGATGGCAGAGTTGCAGCTGAGGGGAGTCATGATTATCTTTTAGAAAACTCGGAAATTTATAAAAATTTTCACAATAAGCAATTAAGACCTCATTAATTGATGTTAAGAATATATAAGTTGCTGACAAATGTAGTTTGTTTTTTTGCTCCAGTTATTCTTAAAATAAGAACCTATAGAAAAAAAGAGGATGAAAATAGATATGCAGAAAAATTATGTATAATAAACAAAAAGAGACCACAAGGTAGACTTGTATGGTTTCATGCTGCTAGTGTAGGTGAACTGCTAAGTGTTATACCTCTTTTAGAAAAACTTGAAAAAAATGAAACAATTAGAACTATTCTTTTTACCACAAGCACCTTAAGTTCATCAAAAATTTTTGAAAAAAAAATAAAATCGAAAAAAATAATTCATCAATTTTTTCCTTTTGACAAAAATATTTTTGCAAAAAAATTTCTTGATCATTGGCTTCCAAATTTGGTTATTTTTATTGAATCAGAAATTTGGCCAAATTTTATTTTTAACATAAAGAACAAAAAGATTCCTTTAATATTATTAAATGCTAGAATTACCTTTGAAACATATATTCGTTGGAAAAAAATTCCCAATTTTGCAAGATTAATTTTTAGTAGTTTTGATATGTGTTTATCTCAAAATAAAGAAACAGAAAAATACCTGAAAAATCTGGGTGCAAAAAAAATTAATAATTTAGGAAATTTAAAGTTCTCAAAATCAAAGCTTACTTTATCAGAGAAACTTAACAAGAATATTTTGAAAATGTTTCAATACAAAAAAATATGGTGTGCCTCAAGCACTCACGATAGTGAAGAAATTTTTTGTAGTAAAATACATATTGAATTGAAAAAAAAAATAAAAAATATTATTTTAATAATAATACCAAGGCATGTTCATCGCTGTGATGAAATAGTTAAAGAACTAAACAAGATGAACCTAAAAGTATTTGTACACGGAAGTAAATCTAAACTTAACCGTAATATTGATATATATCTTGTTAATACTTTTGGGGAAACACAAAAATTTTTTAATATCTCCAACTTTGTATTTCTGGGTGGATCAATAATTAATCATGGAGGTCAAAATCCAATTGAAGCAGCCAGAATGGGTTGTAAAATTTATCATGGTCCACACACAAGTAATTTTAGAGAAGTTTATTCCTATTTGAATTCTCATAACATTTCAAAAAAGATTGATAATGTTAACAGCTTAAAAAAATTTTTATTAAAAGACTTAAAACTGAAGGGCAATAAAAGCAAAAAGTTAAAAAAACGGATAAATATTATGGGTCAATCTATATTGAAAAATATAGACTTAGAGATTAGAAAATTTGTTGTAAGTCGTAAATGAAAATTTATAAACCAGGATTTTGGGATAATAAAGAATTTACAATTTGGCCGTATCTTCTGTTTCCTTTCTCTATAATGCTTAATTTAATTAATTTGCTAAAATTTAAATATTTAAAAATAGAAAAATTTAACATTCCAATAATTTTGATTGGAAATATTTACCTTGGTGGAACTGGTAAGACACCTCTTTGCATAGAGATATTCCAAATACTTAGATCGCTAAATATCAATGCTGCATTTGTAAAAAAATATTATGAAAAATTTTCTGATGAAAACAGATTGTTAGAAAATATTGGTAGAGTATTTTCTAACAAAAAAAGATCGGAAGCAATAAAGTCATTGATTGATAGTAAATTTGAAGTAGCTATTCTTGACGATGGTTTTCAAGACCCAAGTATAAAAAATGATATATCTATAGTTTGTTTTAACGAAAAACAATGGATTGGAAACGGTTTTGTAATACCTTCGGGACCACTTAGAGAAAAACTCACCGCATTAAAAAGATGTAATTATGTATTCATCAATGGAAACCAAAATTTAAATTTGGAAAAAATAATAAAAAAATTTAACCCTGAGGTTAAAATTTTTTACACTCAATGTAAACTAGTGAACTTAGATGATATAAAAAATAAAAAAGCTTTAGCTTTCGCAGGCATAGGAAATCCTACAAATTTTTTTGATCTTTTAAAAAAAAATAATGTAAAAATAATTGAAGCCTTAAATTTTCCTGATCACTATAATTTCAAAAAAATAGATATTGCAAATCTGAACAAAAGAGCCAAAGAGCTTGATGCATGTTTGGTAACTACGGAAAAAGATTATTTTAGACTAAATAACGAAGATAAAAAAAATATTAAATATTTAAAACTCGAATTACTCATTGATAGAAAAGAAGAATTTATTAATGAATTAAAAAAAATTATATGAAAATATTTAAATATTTTTTACAATTTATAACAGTTTTATCGTTATTTATAACTTTCAGAATTATTGGACCTAAAAATGCATCCTTTATGGCAAGCGGTCTTGCCAAAATATTTGGTCCATTACTTAGGCCAAAAAAGATTATTGAAAAAAACTTAAAGATTTGTTTCAGAAACATTGATCAAAAAGAGATTAAAAAAATATCTCTTGGTATGTGGGACAATATTGGAAGGACTTTTTCTGAATATGTTTTTTTGAAAAATTTTCAAAAAAATCATAACTATTTAATAAAATTAAATGGAGCAAAATATTTGGATGAAATTAAAAATAGTGATAAACCCGTAGTTTTTGTATCTGGACATTTTTCAAATTTTGAATTGTTGGGAACCAAAATGAATCGATACGGAATTAGATTTTGTGCAATTTATCGACCTCTAAACAATATATTTTTAAATCCAATCGTGGAATATCTGAGATTAAAATATGTATGTCCTATGCTGATTAAAAAAGGAAGATTGAATATCAAGAAATTATTAAATAATATCAAAAGAGGGTATTCGGTAATTATAATAGCCGATCAAAGAACTAGCGAGGGTAAAAAAGTCGAATTTTTCAATTATCCTGCATTAACAACAACTATTCCAGCTCAAATATCTTTAAAATATAGCTGCAAAATTGTACCTCTGCATATGGAAAGGTTGTCATATAATAATTTTGAAATGACGGTTTATAAACCTTTCAAATATAAAAAATCTGACAATTATGAGAAAGACACTTACAACCTTACATTGCAAATTAATAAACAACTTGAAAAAATGATTTTAAAAAAGCCTGAACAATGGCTTTGGTCACATAACCGTTGGAAATAAATTTATAAATTATTATTTTTTTAATTCTTCAAATCGCATTTGTGCTTCTTTGGGTGAAAAATAAGCTTCTTGTAAATCAACATTCCAATAAGTAAGTTTATCCAAAGAAATTTTTTTTCCCGAAACAGCACAAATGACGTAATTGCCTTTTTCTAGTACTTCAAAAGTATTAGGTCCATATTTTAATTTTGCTAAAATTTCATTCATAATTATATATTTTTTATATATCAATATTATATGAATATAGGATTAATTGAAAAAATAGTTTTTTAGAAAAGATGTTAATTAACCCGTGATAGAAAAAAAACAAAATAATAATGCGAATAATTTCTGGAAAATTTAAAAATACAAAACTGTTCATCCCTATAGGTAAAGAAACAAGACCCCTTAAAGATATTGCTAAAGAGTCAATTTTTAATACATTGCTCCATTTTAAAAAACTACCATTTAAATTCAAAAGTTCAAAAATTTTAGATCTTTATTCGGGCACAGGATCTTTTGGCTTGGAGTGTTTATCTAGAGGTGCTAATAAAGTTACATTTGTTGAAAGCAACAAAAATGCTCTAAAAATATTGCAAAAAAATATTTATAAACTTAATATTGAAAAAAAGACCTGCATAATTGAATATTCTGTATTAGATTATTTATCTAATATTGAGAATTTTAATCATAGAGTAGACTTGATTTTTTTGGACCCTCCTTACAAAGAAAAAAATATTTTTGAATTAACTGATCGTATTATTAAAGCAAATATCCTTAAGGAAAATGGAATCATTATCATTCACAGAAACAAAAAGTCGAAAGACAATTATCCAAACAATTTTAAAATATTAGATATAAGAAAATATGGTATTTCAAAAATTATTTTTGGAAATTTAGTTTTTTAAGAGAATTTTTTTAGTATCTTGTTTTATAGTTTCAACAACTGGTTGATCAAAAGGATTTAGTTTCATTAATCTTGATAAAAGAATCGTTTCTAAAACAAAAAAAGTAAAAATCGCACCTAGTTCTTCTTCACGCTTCTTTAAAAAGTAAAAAGTTCTAAAAGGAATTCTATTCTTAATTAAAGCATTCTCCATTGCTTTCCTTTGTGCGTATAATATAGCTCCTAAATTTTTTTTTTTTATATATTTAATAGATTTTGGTATTAGGAAATTAGATAATCTATATTTTTTTTGGTGTCTCGATGCAAATATTGTAAAAAAATTATTTTTGGGACCGTCTAAATATAACTGAAGCAAGCTATGATGATCTTTGGGCATAACAGAAACCATCGGAATAAAGCCTTTACCTTTTTTTCCAAGGCTTTCTGCTATTAATTGTTGATACCAATAACCAAGATCATTCATATCGGGATCATAATTTAGAATTATTGAGTTCAAAATTTTTTGTTTAGATAAATCATACAAACAGGACGCATCAGAAATTAATTGATTAATAAAATTCTTATTATTAATCAAGTAATTTAAATTTTTAAATTTTTTTACTTTTAAATTCATCAATTCGGCTGGCAACATTCCAGTTTCTGACATTACAGAATATCTTCCACCGATAAAATTTTTATGCTCTATAATTTCGGCTTTTAATTTATTTGCAATTTCTACGATTGCATTATTCGTTTTTTCAGTAATAAAAATTTTTATATTATTTTTTTTTTGGTTTTGAATAATTAAATTTATATTCGCAACAGTTTCAATGGTATTTCCAGACTTAGATATGAAAATATAGGCTGGATTATTAATTTTTTTTGAATTCAGCTCTAAAATATTTTTTTCACTTAGATTGTCTTGAAAAAAAAAATTTTTCTTAACTTTTCGTTTTATAAATGAATATAATGCTTTTGCTCCAAGAATTGAACCACCCATTCCTACCAAAACTATATTTTTTCTTTTTCTTAAAATTTTAACCAATTTTTTTGAGTAACTAAACTTATAATTTTTTTCAAAACTACTAAGTAAAGGAATTTTTTTTTCTTTATAATCTTTTTTTATTTCAAAAAATTTTTTTTTGGTTTTCAATATATTTTTTGACTTTATTTTCTTAATCAAATTATTTTTGAAAAGAATAGTTTTAATTAACATTATTGTTGCTTAATTTTTTTTAGAATAGACTCTTCCAAATCATCACTACCCTGCTCGAGAACTATTGAACTTTTTTTATTTTTATTTAGTTGAATAAGTTCCTCAATATCAGTCACCTCTTCGATATCATTATCTAATTTCATATTTTGTCCTGGCTCTGGTAGATCTTTCCATTTTGGTGGCATATTAAGAGGATCTTTTTTCTTTACTAAAAATTCATCTGTAGATGTTCTTTTTTTACCACCCAACCCCTCTTTAACATTTTCCCATGTTGTAGAACACGCCGTTATGAGAAAAAAAATTATTATGATTATTTTATTGAATATTTTTTGCATTATGCTCCTTATTTATATCTTTGCTAAATATTTCAACCAAAATTAGGCAAATTATGCCAATTGTAATAAATATATCTGCAATATTAAATATGAACCAATGAAAATTTCCGATATGCAGATCCACAAAATCGGGTACAGCAAAATAGTAAATTCTGTCAAAAAAATTTCCAAATGAACCACCTAAAATCATGGAAATTAAATATTTTCTAATACCGTTTAGATTAAATAACAAAACTATTAACACCAGGTTAATAATTCCAACTAAAGTAGTTAAAAAATGATAAAAAATATTCGGATCTGTAGAAAATAAACCAAATCCTAAACCGGTATTCCAGGCTAAGTAAATGTTTAGAAATGGAAAAATATAAAAATCTACATCAGTACCATTTTCATATAAGTTTAAGAGATAGATCTTGGTTATTCGATCAATAGTAAAAATTAAAATTATTATAATAAAATGATTTAGTAAATTTTTAAACTTAATACTGGACAATTTTTCCTCTTTACATAGCACACATAATCTTATCACATTTATTATTTATTATTTTCCAACATCTTGGGCATTTCTTACCTTTTGCTTTTTTCACTAGAACCCCAACGCCTGGAATATTTTCAAGTTTAAAAAATTTTTCTTTTTTGTTATCAAAAGGTCTTGCGGCTGCCCCTGAAGTTATGCAATATTCGGATAAGTTAATTCCCTTGACAAGTTTCAGATTTTGATCATCTAAATATATTTCTAGATCTGCTTCTAAACTCGATCCTAATTCTTTATTGGACCTTTTTATTTCTATAGCTGCATTGCAAACTTGTCTTATGTAACTTAAATTGTTCCATCTTTTAAACAACTGATTGTTTTGCCATGTTTGTGGTATATTTGGAAGATTTTTTAAATGAATACTATCAGTTTCTTTTTTACTAATTATTCTATAAATCTCTTCTGTTGTAAATGACAAAATAGGGGCAAACCATTTTAATAAAGAATCTAGTAAAATATTTAAAAAATTTATACAAGTTTTTCTGGTTTGTGATTCTTTTGCATCACAATACAACGTATCTTTTCTAATATCAAAATAGAAAGCGGACAAATCTTGTGAACAAAAATTTAACAAATCTTTGTAAAGTTTGTGAAAATTATATTCCTTTAAATGTAATTTAAAATTTTGGTTCAGAATATAAATTTTGTGTAGCATGTATTTTTCAAGATCGGGCCAATTAAAAACTTCATCTGAATCAAAGTTAAAATCAGTTTTTTTATCTTGAATATTGCCTAGTAAAAATCTGAAGGTATTTCTAATTTTTCGATAAGACTCAGCATGTTGATCTAATATTGAAAAATCAATTCTTAAATCTTCTGCATAATCAGATGCTGCCACCCAAACTCTTAGAATGTCCGCACCATATTTTTTCAATATATTGTCAGGTGAGATTATATTTCCTGTAGATTTTGACATTTTAAGTCCTTTTCCATCAACTACAAACCCGTGAGATAAAATACTTTCGTAAGGGGCTCTACCTCTGGTACCGCATGACTCTAATAAAGAAGAATGAAACCAGCCGCGATGTTGATCCGAACCTTCTAAATACATTGAAGCAGGCCATTTTAAATCATCTCTTTTTTCAAGAACAAAGGAATGTGTTGATCCACTATCAAACCAAACTTCACAGATATCTGTGGATTTTATATAGTCTTCTTTTCTGTATTTTTTGCCTAAAAATTTCTGAGGATCGTCTGCAAACCAACAGTCTGATCCTTCTTTTTCATAAATTTTTGCAATATTTTCAATAACTTCTGGATCTTTTAATACCTTGTTTGTTTTTTTTGAAACAAATATTGGTAAAGGAACACCCCATGTTCTTTGTCTTGATACACACCAATCAGGACGTTGTTCAACCATTGACCTAATTCTTTCTTTTCCTTTGGGGGGATAAAATTTTGTTTCATCAATGGCTTTAAGTGCTTTTTTTCTAAGTTCTTGGCTTTCCATCGAGATAAACCATTGTTGGGTAGCCCTGTGAATTAATGGAGCTTTTGACCTCCAAGAATGTGGATAGCTATGAGTAAGTTTTCCATTTCCTAGTAATTTTTTTTCTTCTTTTAATTTATTAATGACTATTTGGTCGGCCTTAAAAATATGAATACCTTCAAAAAAAGGTATATTACTTGTGTAACATCCGCTGTCATCAATTGTATCAATAGCCTTTATTCCATGTTTAAGACAAAGATTAAAGTCATCAGGTCCGTGACTTGGTGCGGCATGCACAATTCCAGTCCCTTGTTCGATTGTTACAAATTGGGCTTCAAACATTGGAACTTCAAAATTATAACCAAGTTTTTTTAGAGGATGAGAACAAATTGTTCCATCAAAATCACCACCCTTAAATGTGTCAATTACTTTATATTTTTCTAATCTATTTTCTTTTACTGTCATATCTAATAATTTTGACGCGATTATTATCTTCTGATTTTTAAAATCAGATGAAAGGTCTTCAATTTTTACTAAAGAGTATTCTAAATCTTTATTATAGGCTAATGCTCTATTTGCCGGAATTGTCCAAGGTGTTGTAGTCCATATAATAACACTACTATTTTTTAGTAAGTCAATTTTAGAATGTTCAACTTTAAACCCTAAATAAATAGTATTTGAAACATGATCCTTATATTCTACTTCTGCATCAGCAAGAGCTGTTTTTTCGACGGTTGACCACAAAACTGGTTTAAATCCCTTATAAAGACTTCCATCTAATAAAAATTTTCCAAGTTCCCTTACTATTCCAGCTTCTGCATCAAAACTCATTGTAGAGTAATAATTTTTCCAATCACCAATTACTCCAAGTCGCTTAAATTCCTTTATGTGAACGCCTATCCATTTATTTGCAAATTCTCGACATTCTTTTCTAAATTCTCCAATTGGAACGTCATCTTTATTTTTTTTATTTTTTTTATATTGCTCTTCTATTTTCCATTCAATTGGTAAACCATGGCAATCCCATCCTGGAACATAATTTGAGTCTTTGTTATTCATCTGGTGAAATCTTGTTACTATATCTTTGAGTATCTTATTTAATGCTGTGCCCATATGAATATGTCCATTAGCATAAGGTGGGCCGTCATGTAGAATAAACTTTTCTTTTCCTTTGCTCGAATTTCTATATTTTTTATATAAATCGATTTTGTCCCAAAAATTTACGAT
>Ga0187833_10006247_pt1 | contig 11062 bp, 10 predicted proteins | sample ETNtaG_37_FD_167968 | JGI IMG/M metagenome (GOLD analysis project Ga0187833, IMG submission 167968) | Marine microbial and viral communities from oxygen minimum zone, Eastern Pacific Ocean - ETNP2014_SV_400_PacBio MetaG (Illumina Assembly) | ecosystem: Environmental > Aquatic > Marine > Hypoxic... | reverse complement strand
TAGTGTCTGTAAATCTTTGGTTAAAGAAAAAAAAAAAGAAATTAATATTAAAAATTTTGAAAAAAGACTTTATACAAAAAATATACCACATCCCGATATTTTGATAAGAACAGGGGGGAAAAGAAGATTAAGTAATTTTTTATTATGGCAATTAGCCTACACTGAAATTTTTTTTGTAAATAAACTATGGCCGGATTTTAATGTGGATGATTTTAACAATATTTTAAAAAAGTATAATAAAATAAAAAGAAATTTTGGAAAAATTTAATGATTAAAGAATTAGAAAAAAGAGTAATTACTTCTATTTTATTATTTCTGTTAACAATTTTCTGTATTTTTACAAATTTTTTTATTCCTGCAGTATTAATAGTTTCTCTTATTATCTTTATAGAAATTAGCAACATGATATATCGTATTACCAGAAATGTTAATAATTGGAGAAATATAATATTTAATATTATAGCTCTCTTTTATATTATTTTTATATTTGTGCCCTCTGCTTCTGGCTTACATTTAGTAGGTCCAGTTTTTTTTCTTTACATTTTATCTGTATGTATTTGTTCTGATATAGGTGGTTACATTATAGGAAAAACCATTGCTGGAAGAAAATTAATAAAGATTAGTCCTAATAAAACTATTTCAGGAAGCATTGGTTCATTTTGTTTTTCTATATTGCCTCTGTTATTATTTTACAATTTTAATCCATCTAAATACTCATATTCAATTAATAATTTTTTATTATGCTTAGAAATATCTCTAGTTTGTCAACTAGGAGATTTATTTATTTCTTATCTTAAAAGAAAAGCTAAAGTAAAAGATACAGGTAGAATTTTGCCTGGTCATGGAGGTGCATTAGATAGAATAGATGGAATAATTTTTGCAATATCATTCGTTTTTATTTATCTCAATGGGTTTGGAGGATATGTTGAAATGTGGAAGACTGCGTTTTATAAGATATAAAAAACAATGAAAAAAAAAATTGCAATACTTGGATCGACAGGGTCTATTGGAAAATCTACTTTAGATATTATTAGAAAAGATAAAAAAAGTTTTGATGTTATTCTATTAACTGCAAATAATAATTATAAAAAACTTATTCAACAGGCAAAACAATTTAAAGCAAAAAATGTTTTAATAAAAAACCATAAATTTTATTTGAAGGTAAAAAATTCGTTAAAAAAAACAAAGGTTTATTCTGGAGATATATCGATAAAAAAAATTTTTTCCAAAAAATTAGATTATGCGATGTCTGCTGTTGTAGGTTTAGCAGGATTGCAACCAACGATTGACGTTATAAAAATTAGCAGAACTGTGGCAATAGCAAACAAAGAAAGTATTATCTGCGGCTGGAGTGTATTATCTAAACTTGTTAAAAAATACAAAACTCAGATACTTCCCGTAGACTCCGAACATTTTTCTATAATGGAACTTACAAAAAATGTTAACGATTCAGACGTGGAAGAAATAATTATCACAGCTTCCGGAGGTCCTTTTTTAAAAAAACCATTAAATAAATTAAATCACGTAAAACCCAAACAGGCTACAAATCATCCAAATTGGAATATGGGTAAAAAAATTTCAGTCGATTCTGCAAATATGATGAACAAAGTTTTTGAAGTTATTGAAGCGTGTAAACTTTTCAAATTTAATAAGAAAAAATACAAGATAGTGATACATCCTCAATCTTATGTTCATTCAATTATCCGTTTTAAGAACGGCTTAATTAAAATGATTTTATATAATACAGATATGAAAATACCAATTTCAAACACTATTTATCAAAATGAAAATTCTTTTTCGAATAAATATAAAATTGACACTAAAATTCTAAACAAATTAAGTTTTGAAAAAGTGAATATAAATAAATTTCCTTCAATAAAACTAATAAAAAAATGTTTGAATTTTGGTTATTCAACACCGATAATTATTAACGCATCTAACGAAGTATTAGTGAACTTATTTTTAAAGGGAAAAATTAATTTTTTGGATATAGTAGCGACTATAAATAAAATTTTTAAAGACAAAGATTTTAACAAATATGCTAAAAGGAAACCTAAAACAACGAAAGAGATCAAAATAATAGACGACTGGGCTAGATTGAAAACTACTAACATGTGTGTAATATAACTTTTATGGATATTTTGAGAAAAATAAACATTTTTGTAATTTTATTTTCTATTTTTTTTAATGTTAATTCTTATTCAGAGGTAGTAAAAAAAGTTGACGTTCAAGGAAATGATAGAATTTCTTCAGAAACAATAATAATTTTTGGAGATATTGCTATAGGCAAAAATTACGAAGAATCTGATATTGGTTTATTAATCAAAAAACTTTATGAAACTAATTTCTTTTCCAATATATCTGTTGAATTAGCAAATAATAAGTTAACCATAGCAGTAGAAGAAAATCCAATTGTGGACTCATTAATTTTTAAAGGAGAAAAAGCAAAAAAATATAAAAAAAAAATTTTAGAACTTCTACATCTTAGAGAAAATACTTCTTTTGTACGTAACTACCTAGAGCGTGATGTTAATCAAATAAAAACTTTCTACAAATCATTAGGATTTTATTTTGTTGATATTAATGTTGAAATAGAAAAATTAGAAAAAAATAGTTTAAATCTAATTTATTCAATTGACAAAGGTGAAAAAGCTAAAATTTCAAAAATATATTTTTTAGGGGATAAAAAATTTAGAGATAAAAAATTAAGAGACATTATTACTTCAGAGGAAGCTAAATTTTGGAAATTTATTTCGAGAAATGTTTATTTACATCAAGGAAGAATTGAATTAGATAAAAGATTATTAAAAAATTATTATAAAAACAAAGGTTATTATGAAGTAAATCTAGCTTCTAGTAACGTCGAATATTCTGAAGGGGAAGGTTTCGTTTTAACCTTCAGCATTAATGCAGGGAAAAGATATAAATTTAAGAAAATTTATGCAAACGTTTCTAAAGCGCTCGATAATAGTGCATTTCTTTCTTTAGAATCTGAATTTAATAAATTAGTTGGTGAGTATTACTCGCAAAATAAACTAAACTCTTTGCTAGAAAAAATTGATAAATTGAGTGAACAAAAAGAATTGCAATTTATTAATCACAGCGTCTTAGAAACATTAGATGGAAACGGAGTGGACGTAAAAATTGACATTTTTGAAGGTAGGAAATTTGTAATAGAAAAAATAAATATAGCTGGTAATACCGTTACAAATGATTCTGTTATAAGGGGAGAATTACTTGTAGATGAGGGTGATCCATATAGTGCACTCCTTGTTAATAAATCAATTAATAAGATTAAAGGCAGGCGTATTTTTAATAAAGTAACACAAAAAACATCACCTGGATCAAATGAAGATTATAAAATGTTAGAGATAACCGTTGAAGAAAAATCCACTGGTGAAATTATGGCAGGAGCAGGAGTTGGTACCGAAGGTACATCTTTTATGTTTTCGGTAACTGAGAACAATTGGCTGGGAAGAGGAATTAATCTTGCAAGCAACATAAATATATCAGAAGAAAGATTAAGTGGTAATATTGCAGTAACAAATCCAAATTATAATTTTTCTGGCAACGCAGTTTCAGCAGCATTTGATGTTTCACAATCAGATAAAACGAACGTTTCAGGTTTTAAAAGCTCAAAAACAGGAGGAAGCTTAGGAGCAAGTTTTGAACAGTACGAAGATATTTACTTATCTCCATCAATAGATATTGTCCATGAGAATATTGAAACTGAATCAACCGCATCTACTGCTATAAAAAAAATGGATGGTGATTATTTTAATTCAAATTTTACCTATGGTATTACCATAGATAAAAGAAATCAGAGTTGGCAACCTACTGAAGGCTATTTAGCAAGTTTTTTTCAGGCTTTACCATTAATTCAAGATTCTTCATCAATTAGTAATAGATTTAGTATAAGCAAATATCATGATTTTTCGGAAGATATAATTGGTTCTCTCAAATTTCAGTTCAAAACAATACATGGTGCAGATGGAGATGTTAGGGTGACGGAAAGAATGTATATTTCATCAAAAAAATTACGTGGGTTTGTTAGAGGTAAAGTGGGGCCGAAAGATGGTGCTGACTGGATTGGGGGAAATTATGTTACGGGATTATCCGCAGAAGCAGCATTACCCAATCTTCTGCCTGAGTCCTATAAAACAGATATTGGATTATTTTTAGATACAGGAAATGTGTGGGCAGTTGATTATAGTGATTCAATCGATGATTCAAATATAATAAGATCTTCCGTAGGTATAGCTGCCAACGTATTTACGCCAATTGGTCCTCTCAGTTGGACTTTGTCTCAGGCTATAACTAAAGCTTCTACAGATGCAACGGAAACATTCAATTTTAATATAGGAACTTCATTTTAATGAAACATTTAGTAAAATTTTTTGTAGTTACTTTTTTTCTTATTGTTAGTACACATGCATTTGCTGAACAAAAAATAGTTGTATTAGATATGAAATATGTTTTAAATGAAAGCAAAGCTGGAAAAAATGCTCAGGAATTTTTAACAAAGAAATTTAATGATAATGCAAAAAAATTCTCTGAATTAGAAAAATCATTAAAGAAAGAAGAAAGTGATTTGTTGTCGGAAAAAGCTAGTCTAACTAAAAAGGAATATACAAAAAAAAGTGATTTATTAAGAAAAAAAGTAATTGATTATCAATCACAAAGAAGATCATCAATTGATAAACTCGCAACCCAAAGACTTGAGGCAAGAAAAATTCTTATAAAACAAATAGAACCCATTTTAGATCTTTACATAAACGAAAATTCTATTTCCTTAGTAATAGATAAGAAAAATATGGTTGGTGGATTAACAGAGTATGATATTACAAAAATTATTGTTGAAAAACTTAATAAAAAATTTCCATCATTAAATTTGCAGTAAAATGTCAGAAAATCAGTTTTTTGAAAAAAAGGGACCTTTCCCTTTGAGTGATATAGCCAAAGTTATTGGTTGTAGTGGTAATTTTTTACAAGAAAATAATTTTGATATTCGTAGTTTTGAATCTTTAGATAATGCTAGCAATAATGATATGACTTTTTTAAATTCTAGTAAATATCAAGATTTGTCTTTAAAAACAAAAGCAGCTGCCTGCATAACATCAATAAATCTTTCAAAATTTCTTCCAAATAAATGTGTTAGGCTTGATGTTAAAAATGTTTTGTTTGCTGTTACTCAAGTAGCTAAAATGTTTTACCCAAAAGCTGATATGGATTTTCCAGATAAAAATTTATCAATATCAGATGATGTAAAAAGTTTATATCCGGATGTAAAATTTGGTAAAAATGTCTTAATTGGAAAAAATGTTAGGATAGGAAAAAATTCTCATATTGCTAGCAGCAGTATAATAGAAAGCAATGTTCGTATTGGTGAAAATTGTGTGATTGGTTCTTTTGTTACCATAAGAAATTCACTAATCTCAAATAATGTATGCATTCAAGATGGTTCAAAAATTGGAGTAAAAGGCTTTGGTTTTATACCTAATAAAAATAAAAATATCAGAACACCGCATGTTGGAAAAGTTATATTAGAGGAGGGTGTAGAAATTGGTGCTAATAGTACTATTGATAGAGGTTCCCTTACAGACACTATTATTGGAAAAAATACTTTTTTAGATAATCAAGTACATGTAGCCCATAATGTACATATAGGAAAAAATTGTATGATTGCAGGACAAGTAGGTTTTGCTGGAAGCACCCTAATTGGAGATAATGTTGTTATAGGTGGACAGGCGGGAATATCTGGTCATCTTAAAATAGGCAATAATGTTAAAATTGGTGGTGGCAGCGGAGTAATAAACAATATTTCAGACAATCATCAAGTGATGGGTTATCCTGCAGTTCCTTTAAAGGAATTTGTAAAACAGAGAAAAAAATAATGAAAAGTAATTCAATTGATAAAAAAAAAATAGAAAGTTTGTTGCCGCATAGAGACCCCATGTTGTTAATTGACAAACTATTAAGTATTGTTCACCTTAAATCAGCTACAGCGATAGTTAATGTAAGAAAAACATCATTTTTTGTTCAAGGCCATTTCCCAAATCAACCGGTTATGCCTGGTGTATTTATTGTTGAAGCTTTTGGACAAGCAGCTGCAGCTTTAACCGCTTATGGTATTGATCCAAAAGAATATGAAAATAAATTAGTCTATTTAATGACTGTCGAAAAGGCACGATTCAGAAATCCAGTTGTGCCTGATTGTGAACTTTACTTAAATATTGAAGCAGTAAGATCACATGGACGTGTATGGAAATACAAAGGAGTTGCAAAAGTAAATGAAAAAATAATGGCTGATGCACAATGGTCAGCAACAATTGTTGATAAAAAAAAATGATTCATAATTCAAGCATCATAGACAAGAAAGCGAAAATTGGAAAAGATGTAAAAGTTGGGCCCTTTTGCTATATAGGACCAAAAGTACAAATCGGTGATAGTGTTAAATTAATTTCCAATGTTCATATTGAAGGAAATACAAAAATTGGAAAAAATACAAAAATTTTTCCTTTTGCTAGTATTGGTACACCTCCTCAAGATTTAAAATATAAAGGTGAATCTAACAGTCTAGAAATTGGTGAAAATAATGTTATCAGAGAATATGTAACTATTAATCCAGGCACAAAAGGAGGCGGGGAAAAAACTGTTGTAGGAAATAATTGTTTATTAATGATTTCATCACACATAGCACACGATTGTTATATTGCTAACAATGTAGTTATTGCGAACAATGTACCCTTAGGTGGACACGTTACTATTGAAGATTCAGTCGTTGTTGGTGGCAATTCAGCAGTTCAACAATTTACAAGGATTGGTAGACTTGCCATGATTGGTGGTATGACAGGAGTTCTAAAGGACGTAATACCTTTTGGTTTATCTTTTGGAAATAGAAATTATTTAAGAGGTATTAACTTAATAGGTTTAAAAAGAAATAAATATAGTAACAAGAAAATAATGGAGCTTAGTATAGCTTTTAAAAAAATATTTTCTTCTAAAAATCTTCACGAAAATTTGAGTAAAATTAACGGAGAATATAAGGGAAACGATTTAGTTGCGGAGGTCATAAATTTTATAGCAAAGGATAAAAAACGACCTATTTGTACACCACAGACTGAATAATGATTGGTTTAATATTCGGAGAAACGCATTTTCCAATTCAAATTCTAAAAAAAGTAAAAAAAAAATCTTTAAAATATTTAATCATTGATTTAACCAAAAAAAAGATTTTTAAAAAAAATAAATATTCTCATAATGTTTCTATAGGACAATTTGGAAAAATCATTAATATACTTAAAGAGAATAAATGCAAAAAAGTTTTGTTTGCTGGAAAAGTAAATAAACCAAATTTTTCCAAATTGAGATTAGATTTTAAAGGAGCTTATTATATTCCAAGAATTATAAGAAGCTCAAGGTTAGGGGACGCCGCAATCTTAAATGAAATAATAAAGATTTTAGAACAAGAGAAAATTAGTACCATAAGCTCTTTAACATTTAATCCAGAGTTGACTTTAGAAAAAGGAAACCATTCAATAACTAAACCCAATATAAGTGACAATAAAGATATTAAAAAGGCGATAACCACTCTAAGCAAATTAGGGAAATATAGTTTTAGTCAAGGAGCAGTAGTGAGAAATGAAAAGGTCGTTGCCATCGAGGGAAAAATGGGAACTGAAAAAATGCTCAAGATATGTAAATGTGAAAAATTTAGAAATAAAGGAGTATTAGTTAAATTTCCTAAGAAGAAACAAGACTTAAGAATTGATTTACCCACGCTTGGTTTAAAAACTTTAACTCAATGTAAACATGCAGGACTTAAGGGGATAGTTTTAAAGAGTAGGCAAAATGTATTTCTGGAAAGAGAAAAATGCATCAGTTTTGCCAACAAAAATAAAATGTTCTTAATAGCCAAATGAAAAAAATATTTGTGTTAACAGGCGAACCATCGGGCGATAAATTAGCTTCAAGAGTTATTTCTAAACTAAAAAGTTCAAAGCCTGATATTGAATATTTAGCTGTGGGAGGAGAAAATTTAAAAAATTTAGGAATCAAATCTCTTTATGATTTAAAAGAAGTTACTTATCTCGGATTTACTAAAGTTATATTAAATCTATTTAAAATTAAAAAAAAAATCGATGAAACGGTGAATAAAATCATTGAATTTAATCCTGATATTTTATTTTCTGTAGATAGTCCCGATTTTACTTTAAGAGTAGCTAAAAAAGTTAAGAAACTAAAACCTAACGTTACAACTATTCACTTTGTTGCACCACAAGTTTGGGTATGGAGAGAGAGTAGAGTTAAAAATCTAAAATCTTTCTTAGATCATATTTTATTATTATTCCCTTTTGAAAAAAAATATTTTGATAAAGAAAATATTCAATCTACTTTTGTAGGTCATCCTTTACTTGAAGCTCAAGGGAACAGTAAAATTGATATCAGTCAAATTATAAAAGAACACAAAAGGATTTTTTCTATTTATCCTGGTAGTAGACAATCGGAAATTAATGTTTTAATGCCTATCTTGTTTGGGTTTGTTAAATTAATGAATGAAAAATATACCAATATCCTCTTTGTATTTCATTCAACCTCTGAACATTGTCAGTCGATAAAAAATTTCTTAACAAAGGAAGATTTTAGAAACTGTGAAGTTGTTAGCGATGAGAAAATAAAAGCTCATGTACTTGAACAATCTATGTTTGCGCTATCTAAATCAGGTACTATTTCTTTAGAAATTTGTAATGCAAAAATACCATCTATCATTATTTATAAGATGAACAGGATTAATTTTTTCATTGTTAGGATGCTTGTGAAAGTAAAGTTTGCTAACATAATTAATATTGCTGCTGACGAAGAAATTATTCCAGAGTTGTTACAAAAAAACTGCAATTCTAGAAATATATACAAAGCAGTAAACGAACTTTTAAACAATAAACAAGCTTTAGAAAATCAAGTAAGGGAATCTCAAAGAATTATAAATGAATTTAAAACTGAAAAATCTTCAGAGATTGCAAGTTCAGTTTTACTTGATCATCTTTAATCTTTTGATGATCTCAAATTTATCAAGTGATAATATAATATCGTAAATTCCTGGACCAAACTTAGATCCTATTAAAGCAATTCTTAATGGCTGACCCACACCCTTAAAGTTGATTTTATATTTATCTATTAATCCTTTTATTATTCTTTCTAAACTATCTTTACTTATTTTTGATGTTTTTTCATATTCGTTTAAGAAATCATTCAATATTTTTTTTGAAGGTTCATTTAAAAGCTTTAAATCCTCAGGTGAAATTTGAACATTATCATTGAGAATATATCGGGCATTTTTATAAATATCCTCTAACGTTTTTGCTTTATTTTTTAGAAATTTTAAAGATTTTAGTAGTGTATTTTCCTTTGAGTTATCAATACTTTTTGTAAATTTTTTACAGTATGTTTTTAAAAGATTAAATAATTCTTTTTCGTCTATATTTTTTATGTAATGCTCATTGATAGATAATATTCGCGACCTATCAAGTTTTGATGGAGATTTTCCAATCCCTTTTAAATTAAATAATTTTATACTTTCTTCTAAAGTAAATATTTCTTTATCTTTGTATGACCAACCTAATCTTAATAGATAATTTCTCAAAGCATCAGATAAAATACCTAATTTTACAAAGTCATCAATTGTTGAAGTTTTGTCCCTTTTAGATAATTTTGATCCAGTTTCATTATGTATTAACGGAATATGCGCAAACTCAGGCAATTTCCAGTTCATTGCTTCATAAATTTGTTTTTGCTTAAATGTATTTATTTTATGATCATCTCCTCTTATAACATGAGTGATATTCATTGTATGATCATCAACAACAGCAGATAATTGATAAGTTGGTGATCCATCTTGTCGCAAAATAATAAAATCTTCTATTATGGAATTAGAGATATTAATATCGCCTTGCACTAGATCATCAATCAAAGCATTTCCTCCAATTTTACTTTTAAATCTAATTACTGGTTCAATATTTTTAGGAACTTCCAAATCTTTGGGATATCTCCATTTTCGATTGTAAATAAAAGGTATTTCTTTTTTTTTAGCTTTTTCTTTTTGTTCGTTTATTTCTTTCTCTGAACAATAACATTTGTAAGCAAAACCTTTTTTTAATAGTTCTTCAGCTACTTCTTTATGTTTGTTGATATTTTGTGATTGGATAAATTCCTTATCATCATGATCAATACCAACCCATTTTAATGATCGAATAATTTGATTTTTATATTCATCTTTTGATCTTTCTTTGTCCGTATCTTCAATTCTTAAATAAAATTTTCCATTATTATTTTTTGAAAATAACCAATTGAAAAGAGCTGTTCTGACTCCACCTATATGTAGTGGTCCAGTTGGAGACGGAGCAAACCTTGTTGCTACTAAACTCATAAATTATTATTAGACTATTTTACTGAAAGTTTCTATACAAAGATACTAGAACACCTTGAACTTTAATTCTATCGGAACCAAAAATTTTGGTTGCATATCTCTTGTTTGCGCTTTCAAGAGCTATGACTTTACCTTTTTTTCTTATTCTTTTGAGCATGGCTTCATGATCATCGATTAGAGCAACAACTATTTGTCCACTATTTGCTGTATCAGTTTTTTTCACAATTACGGTATCACCATCATTTATTCCAGCTTCAATCATTGAGTCACCAGAAATTTTTAAACCAAAATGTTCTCCGTTATTACTAAGTTTTTCCGGAAGAGAAATTTTGCTAACCTCGTTCTGTATTGCTTCAATTGGAGTTCCTGCTGCAATTTTCCCTAAGACAGGAATTTCATTTATATTTTTCTTTGCATTTCCAGAATCTAAGCCGCCTTTAATTACACTTGGTGAAAAAGTGTTGTAAATATCATTTGCACTAGCTGTTTCTGGAAGTTTTAAAACTTCTAAAGCCCTTGCTTTATGAGCTAATCTTCTTAAAAAACCTCTTTCTTCAAGAGCTGAAATAAGTCTATGGATTCCAGATTTTGATTTTAAATTTAGTGAATTTTTCATTTCCTCATATGACGGAGAAATAC
>Ga0187833_10006246_pt1 | contig 11063 bp, 12 predicted proteins | sample ETNtaG_37_FD_167968 | JGI IMG/M metagenome (GOLD analysis project Ga0187833, IMG submission 167968) | Marine microbial and viral communities from oxygen minimum zone, Eastern Pacific Ocean - ETNP2014_SV_400_PacBio MetaG (Illumina Assembly) | ecosystem: Environmental > Aquatic > Marine > Hypoxic... | reverse complement strand
AGTAAATATTCTAGATACGAATGAAACAATTCAACTAAATACACAACAATGGTCTTAGAAAAATTATTTCAACCATACTGGATAGAGAAAAGACCTATTTATTCTCTGTATTTAGGAATGATATTTTCTGTTTTTGGTTTTATCACTGCTTTATTATTATTTAGGAGTGTTTTAGGATTAGCAACTATCTTTTTTACTGTGATGTTAGCCTTACCAAGTATCAATGTTCTTTTAAAAGATGAAGAATATATTGAAACAGAGGCTCAACAAAGCTTTTTTAAGCAACATGAAATTATATTTGATATTTTCTTATATTTCTTTTTAGGAGTATTCTTAATATTCTTTATAATTGGATTGTTTAATACCTCTTTATTATATAATGCAGGAATTGAGATTTCTCCTTCCCTAGATAAAAATTCTGCATTTTCAGATGAATTGGGAGAATTACCGCCCCCACCTATATTGGGAGCCAAAGGAAGTTTAGCCAAGAAGCCGTTTCTTAACTTACACATGGGAAAAGTGTATTCAATTATTCTTAATAATCTCTACGTTATGATAGTAGCCTTTGTATTGTCATTATTTTATGGAGCAGGTGCCTTTTTTTTAATTATTTTTAATGCCTCGGTATGGGCGTCTGTGATAACTCAAGTTATAGAGTTAAAAACTAAAACATTAGGGATAGGGTCTGGAATCATAGCAGGAGGGTGCAATATCTCTATTATGATGCTGCACGCAATTCCTGAGATGACTGCCTATTTATTAGCAGCTATAGGTGGAGGAGTACTAGCAAAAGCATTTATTAAAGAAGGAATAAAAAGTCCCAATTTTTGGAAAGTTTTTAAGGATGCCATTATATTAATGATAATAGCTATAATTATAACAATCATTTCTGGGTTTATTGAAGTGGGTATAAGTGAAAATTTATTTAATAAAGATGTATGTGCGACAAATCAATTCACCTTTTTAATTATAGGAGGAGTAATCGTATTTATTGTTATTATCTTAGAACTTTTAAGATGGAGACATAAGAAGGAAAAACCTTTATTTTCAAGAGCCCCGCAAGATATCACATCCAATAATAAATAAAAAAATGGTGGTGATGCAGAAAAGAAAATTTTATATACACTTAATTCACCATAAGTTATACCTAATACTGAAATCGGTGCTCTGGAGGATCAGCAAAATGAAAAAATATAACGTAAACATACTTTTTATATTGTCTTTAATCTTTATTATAGGATGTAGTGATGGTGTAAGCACATTACCTAGTTCTCCTGTTGGTTTTGCCGGTAGTATTTTTGAGCAAGGAGTTACAGTTGATTTGATTACAGCCCCAGTAGATAAACCCATTAATGATCAAGGATTTTATGCTGGAAGTACTCTTAATGTAAATGCAAAAGTTGATGATGTTGGATTGGTTTTCAAACTCTTATACTTACATACTGATGGTGATATATCAGGTTTTACTAGAACCGTTTTTGATAATGATTTTCCTTTAGTAGAATTATTCGGTGAAGAATTAGGACTTCAATTTGATCCCTTATTTACATTTTTAGACCCACAGGGAATATTAACCAGTAGTGGCAGTCACGTTGATGTAGATGCAGAATTTGAAATTCCAAAAGTGTGGGAAATTAGGGTAGACCCACAGGGAATATTAACCAGTAGTGGCAGAGTAGATGTTTTAACGGGAGAATATATTTTAGCTACTGCTTTTAACAAGTTAGATCTTAACACCGGCCAATATACAGATTGGAATTGGTATTACACAACTATTAATGTTCTTGGAAAAGATTATTGTGAAACAAACGAAGAAACCTTTACACGTTGCCAAGATGATAGTGCAAAGGTTTGTCAATCTAATAGATTAAAACTTGTCAATGGAAATGCATGCGAATTTGGTTGTTTTACAGAATCTGATGAATCTGCAGTTTGCAAAGAGGCAGTACCTGGGACATTTAGATGTATTGCAATTGATAGTGCACTCCAAAAGGCAAATGAAAATGGATTTTATGAAGAAATTGAAACTTGTGGATTTAATGGGGCAGGAAATTCCTTATGTTTCCTTGCGCAAGGAGATTCTGATGCAGCATGTCACTCTTGTGTGCCAGATGATACACAATGTGATGGTGATAACAGACAAGTTTGTAATAGCGCTGGAGAATTTAATACTGCAGAAGTTTGTAATGCAGGAACTTGTTTAGAATCCGATACTAGTAAATGTAGTGAGTGTGTTCCTGGAAGCAAAGTATGTGCTGAGCAAGATGCCGATAATAATCCGGTTACAAACATTCTGTTAAAATGTAATCTCGAAGGTGAGTATGAAGCAAACAAATGTGGAATAAAGTGCCTTACGAGTACAAATGTTTGTTTAGGAACTCCTACACCAGTGCCTGATGATTTGGTATTTGAAATACCTGATCTAACCTAAAAATGAAAAAATTTAGTTTATTTTTTATTATTTTTATATTCGTTATAGGTTGTACATCCTCTGAATATCCAGATGTTCCTGGAACACCTGGTGAAGCAAGATCTAGTGCACCATTGGGTCAGGCCACAAGTGCAGCATTAAAAGGTTATGCACCAGCATATAGTATTTTTGAGTTTGATGCTCGAGATAATTTTTTACCTATATTTACTATTGGATTAGGGGAAACTAGTATAGATTTTGAGACAATTGTAATACAAAATCCTGACGATCCACTTGTAATTAATGTAAATGTAAATCAAAAAAATGGATTTATTTGGCATGAAGGATATTATTGGAGTCATAGTGAAAAATTATGGAAAAAATATAGGATGTTGGAAGATCCCATCGAAGGTACTGGATTTATTAGGGATACATCGTCATCAAATTTAGTAATTAATCCTACCCATATTAACACCGATGACAAATATAATTTTATATTAGCATATTCTTGTAAAAAATATCCAGATGTTGGCAATGATTTTAAATGTGGTTGCTCTGGTAAAAGAGGTCCTTGCGGTCAATGGATGATGCATTATTATAAAGCTGTCAAAAAAAATATTCCAGAAATTCCAAATGAACCAACTTTGCTTTGCCAAGATAGTGATGGGGGCAAGGATTTTTTCCTTTTAGGAGAGACGTATGGACCTAGTAATATTCCTGAAATGCATGAAACAAAGGTAATAGATTTCTGTTTAAACGATAATGAACTAAGGGAGTATTATTGTAATAAAGATGTAGTGGTTGATAATTTTGATACAACATGTGATAACGGATGCTCAGGGGGAGTTTGTATAGAACAACTTGGATGTACAGAAGGGGAAACAGTTTGTGATGGTTTATCAGTTAAAAAATGTTCAGGAGGGCAATTTAATAGTATAGAAGATTGTTCAAGTGCATGTACTAATGGTAAATGTACTATTTCTTCTTCTTGTAGTGAAGGGGAAATAAAATGTACTAGTGCTTTTGAATCTAGTACCTGTACCGACGGCGTTCTTATATCAGAAGACTGTAATAATGGTTTTTGCTTTCCTGGGGCAGGTTGTCAAGAATTAAGTTTTAATCCATAATACTTCTTTTTTAAGATAGAACATAAGGAATAATATTTAATTAACAATAAAAAAAGAAATTAAGCAGCTTCTGGTTCTTCCACAACACGTCTTTTAGGCAATGCCTTTTTGACAGCCATAGGAATGACATCTGCAGCTAATTCTAACTTAGCTATCTCAATAGGATTATACTTAATCTTCATCAAATCCTCTTCTGATAACTTTACTAGAATCGGAGCACCCATACTGAGTTGTAACGCCCTACTTCCTAGCAATCTTGCTTCCTCATACTTTGTTATTTTTTCCATATGATTTTTCACCCAAGTTTAGCTCTTATTTTCTCTGATGTTGTATGTGCAAGTTCAACCATTTTCCCAATAACATCAATAGTGATTGCTTCTTCGCCAGCTTTCTGCATAGCTACAATATCACCATTAGCAATATAGGCAACTGTTAATCGAGCATCATAGACTTTCATCTCATCAATAGTCGGATCAACAATCAGATGTTCACCGATTTTGTAGACAGTTACTTCGATAGGTTCCTGTTTCATAGGAATTCCTGTCTTAGATTTAGTCTTATAATCGACTTCAAAGTCCTTACTTACTTCTGGGAACTTTGCATTTTTGATAGCTGCAATAGCAGCAACACTTCCTACATCCAGAAGATTTCCTGCATCGTTAATAGGTAAAATATCCACCATAACGCTCCAGACTTTTTCTCCTGCTTTTAGACATAGTTTTTTAGTATCGATACTTTTACTCTCTCTAATCCCCCGATCAATAACTCGAGCCATCTCAATTGCTTGAATGCCTGGAGGTCCTGTTTCGAACTCTGGATTAGATAAAGGTAGTAACTCTGCATTTACCATTAGATTTCCATCTTCAGGTGAATCAGGGTACGGAGATTCAAGACCCATCTTGACTCCTGCGATAACTTCTGTCTCGCCCCAAGTTACCTTTGCAGATCCCTCTGCATTTTTAGTAACATCAAATTCAATTTTGATATCACGAATTTCATCTGCTTTTCTTCCATCAAGTCTCATTCCTTTGTCAAGACTGTTTAGGATGTGTGTTCGTAGTGCTTTACTCATTTTGATCACTTATATTTCTCCTTTAGTGCTTTTGTTTGCAATACATGGATCTCTTTCATTACTTTCTTTCCTAGTTCCAATGCTTGCATTAATTGTTCTTTCCCAATCTCGCCATCCATTTGCAACAGGCTCATTTTACCTGAAGCAGGTAACATAGCAAGAGGGATGTCCGCTACCGGACCATCTTCGTATGCTTCCTCATCGTAACATAGATCCGCTACAACTTTATCATCTACTCTTCCAACAGCAACAGCAGCAATTAAATCCTTCATAGGGATTCCTGCGTCAGCTAATGCCATAGCAGCTGCAGTAATACCTGCACATCTACTTCCAGCATCTGTTTGTGGAAATTCGATAAAGACATCAACTACTGCGTTGCTAAACTTTGATAAGTCTAAAACAGGTAGTAATGCATTCATAGTCACAAAACTAATTTCTTTTGATCTACGATTGCCTCCAGGTCGGATTCTGTCTCCAGATCCACTAAATGGCATCATGTTATAATGACATCGTAAAATTCCTTTTTGTGGGTTTTGCATAAATCTTGGGTACAATTCCCGAGGACCATATACAGCTGCATACGCTTCTGTATCTCCTATTTTGAACCAAGCAGACCCATCTGCTCGTTTGATGACGCCAACTTTGGCTTCCATCTTTCTAAGGTCCTCAAACTTTCTGCCATCAGGCCTCTTGGTGAACGCCATTGTTATCCCTCGCTTCTATTTTCTTCCCAGTCTCTTTTTCAAGATGGGCTTTTACTTTTTCAGTTAATCCTGATGTGTGAGCATTGTCTTCAATCATTTTGATTGTTTTCTCAGCAATTAACTCTTCTTTTGGTTCTCCTTGGAGCCAGATACGTCCGTTTTGACCAACCACAATTCTGCAACCTGTTGCATTCTTAATCATGCTGACCATACTTCCGCCTTTTCCAATAATTCTTGGAACCTTGTTAGTATTAACTGGTATAATTCTACCTGCACCTAATCTTTTCAGACCAGGTCCTTTCATGGTAAGGTCAATTAACTTTTCCTTAGTCACGTTGGTAATCTGAGCTAGGATATAATCTCCAATTGCATAAAATTGTGAAAGATCTTCTCCTTTCTTGATATATTCAGTAGTACCATTTGCAATACCTAATAGTGACATCCATGCACAATTTAACTCTACTCTCCATCCTGCACTTAAAATTTCAGTTACATGACCGATAATAGTGTCTCCTCGCTTAGGAAGATATTTTCCTGAAAGAGGAATAATCTTTATCACTTTGTTGTCTAATTGTACCAGACCTAATCTGGTTGAGATAATGTTATCTCCTTCTCTATATGTACCGTAACTTGGTAAAAAATCCATGCCTTCTGCAAGAATCTCTCCAGGAACAGCGATAGCTTTGTCTTCTGTTTTTAATTGACTCATAGTTTTCACCTATTTCTTCTTAATCTCCTTGTATACTTTTTCAATCTCTTCTTTGCTAATTTTTGTGAACTTTCTCTTATCAGCTGTAACCACAGCTGCATCAATTCTATCTGCAGAGAAATCTTTGTTCAAAAATGTAACTAATGCCTTGATACTCAGATGGAGTGCTTCTTGCACTGTCATCGTATCTTTGTATTCTTTGTGAAGAATTTCTTCAACTTGTTCTTCTCCTTCACCAATAGCAGTTGCCTTATATTTGAAATAAATTCCAGTTGGATCTGTCTCAAAAAGAGCAGGTCCTTCACTGTCAACACCTGCAACCAATAAACTCACACCGAAAGGTCGAAGACCTCCTGATTGAGTACATACTTGCTTGAGTGAGGCGATATCTTTTACAATACTTAAGACATCAATCTCACCATCAAAAGTCACTCTGTGTTGTTGAGCAGCTAATTGAGCACGCTCAATAAGCACTCTTGCATCAGATAAAATACCTGCTGCAGTTGCTCCAATATGATCATCTATCTGGAAAATCTTTTCAATAGCTTCCTTAACAATTAATTTATCGACAATTCTTTTGTCAGTTACTAAGAGAACACCGTCAGTACAAGTGATTCCGATTGCGGTTGATCCTTGCTTAACAGTTTTTTTAGCATATTCTACTTGAAGTAATCTTCCATCCGGAGAAAACATCGTAATTGCTCTATCATATCCCATTACTTGATGTGGCATTGGTTGTTGCATTTTTTAGTTCACCTCTGTGTACTTGGCTGCCTTATTTACAATTCCAGACATACCAAGACTTCTTACAATAGTATCTTGATTATTAATGGTATCCATAGTGCATAAAATTGCACGTAATTCTTCTGTGTATTTGTGATTCACTTTGATTAATCCTCTGTTATTTTTGTATGTGTCTGAGAGAAGCCAAAATCCAGCCTTACCAGCTCCTGCCTCTCCAACGAATTGGAGTGCTCGATTCCAAAAAGCTCTGCTAAAATCATCAAATGAGTGCATCTTCTGTTTAGAGATGACCTCAAAGGCTAAATAGCGCTTTTTTTCCTTCAAACTTGGTAATAAAGGCTTTAATTTCTTCATTTGTTCCCATAAGCCATTTTTAGGCTACTATATGGAGAAAAAAACGTGTTATATTCTCGTTTCTTCTTTCTCTCAAGTGTTTAAAGAACCAGTAATTGTTTATAAACGTTTTGGTTATTACAAAGGGATTCATACCTATTCCTGCCGGAATAAATGCTGCATTGTAGGATTCAAATTTTGTTTAAAAATGGGAACTGCAAATTGCTCTCCATCATACTTTCCAGATCGTTCATTATAGGCCTTTGTATATCCTTCAATTTCTATAGAAACCTTATTTTGATCAAAATAGGGTTTCCAATCCGGACCTAACAGGAATCTTGAGGGTTCTTCCATTCTGTTTCTTGAAATAATAGAATCAACTCTGAAGGGAATTTCCCCACCATCTCTACACATACTTATCATGAGTTCATCATACCCACTTAATTCTTGACGACCTAATTTACTAAACTGCAATTCAAAGATAAGATTCTCATTTACAGCCTCTATATCTATATGATATAATAATTTCCCTGTGGGAATGGATTCAAACTCCTTTATTCGTGCTTCTCCATTTTCAAAGTAGAGTCGAACAGGGTACTTCATGATTGGAGTGGTCATTAGAAAATTTGCCAGAGGTCCATCAGGGTATTCACTCCCATGAGGCAATGTAATGAATTGAGAATCAAATTTACTTTTTAATGCATAAAAACGAACAGGTTCACCATTTTCTTTAAGAGATTTTTCAACAAAGTCAAATCGGCCAGCATATAATTGTTTAGTCTTTTCCATTTCTGAATTAAATTTATCAGAATTGATTCCTCCTACAACCTCAACGGATGGCAAGTTCTGTAGCATCTTAAAAAAAGAATCTGTCCTTTGGTTCACTTCCTCTCTGGTGATCTCTCCAAATTCATACACATCTGATAATTTCAATGAGTGTGTCCTTCTAGAAGTAAGGAAAGAAGAAGATTTTTGAATTATCGGATTTGCAATAGTAATTTCTAGTGTAGATCCTCCTGATCCACTATTGCCAGAAGATGAACCCGTTGAATCTGTATTCATAGTTGCACGAGAGTTATATTGTTTCTCATACTCTTTTCCAGCTTTATAATTATGAAGGGATATAAATGTTGCACATACTAGTAAACCAATTGCAGCCAACCTGGCCCCGCCAAGAATATACCAAAACCTAGGATTTGCTTGCCTAGTGTGATGAGTAGTAATAGGATCAACCCTATGAATAGGTTTTGTTTTAACTTTGGTCTCCGGTTGTTTCTGAGGAAGATGAGGTCTGATCAGATTAACATAGGAATTTTGATGAGCATCAGGATTAAAAACAACTTCTTCAGAATCTAAATTATCTGGACTTGAAATTGAGTGAATATTCCAAGGGCTGAGTCTCTCTTCAATAACCAATTCAAGAGATCTATTCATAATATACGTTGCCGCTAAGATACAATTTTTCCCATAGTATGCAGCCTCTTGCATTTTAGGTAATGATGCATCATGTAATTCTTTACTCCTAGCACCATAAGATTTAGCATTCTTTAAAGCTTTTCTAGCACAAGGTAAACCTTGTTCAATTTCCTTTTGACGTTTTCTAAGTTTATCAGCATCTTGCTTTTGAATAGATGAACTTCCTAGTTTTGCCGCATTATCTTTAAATTCATATTCATATATTTTTATTTGAGTGATCAAAGTTTCAATTTCTTGAGGTTTTTTCTCACTACCCTTTCTTCGATCTTCTATTGCAGTAAATACAGCGTCATAGTTATTCAGGTGATGAGAGAGAGCATAGAAATCAAACAACTCAGGATATGCATCAATGATAGCTTCAGGGATTACATGATTACTCAATTCATCTCCTACAAATGATGTAAACTCTTCTACAATAAGTTCTTCCAGTCTATCCATCTAGGAAGAGAATTCATGTTCATTTTTAAGTATTTACTTAATTTAAAGAAAAAATGCTAACTCAGCCAACAAGCTAGATTCCTAGTGCTTTCGAGCTTGCCTCGATAGCACAAGATGAGCTTGTCGACCGAGCTTGCAGTCGACGGGCCTGACGAGATTTGAACTCGCGGCCTAATGGTTAAGAGCCATTCGCTCTGCCAGACTGAGCTACAGGCCCGTTTCGTATATAATACTAGACTCGTACTCCATTTATAAATTTATCTCCAGTATGATATTCGCACTCATGTATAATTCTGAATGGTTGTTTATTTAAACTATCAGATTTCCCACCACATATGGTGAAGGATAAAAACTTGGCAGATATCTTCAGAAGAAGTGAAAACCTTACCGAAGTAAAGGAAAGATATCTCCATCTTCACCCGGATAAAAACTGGGCATTAAGAAAAGATCACTATCTCTATCCACATCTACTCAAACAATGGAGATTAGAAAATAAAAATAAGATTGAAACTCTTGAACAGAAAATACCCAATCCTAATCAAGATCTTCCAAAAATAAAAGTGACTACAAAACAAGCTCAATTTGACATTTACCCCTTACCCCATGGAGGACTGAGAAATGGTGAAGATATTGGACCCATATTAAGATTTAAGATAGCATCCGCTGCAGAGCGATATGTTCCTAGACATAATGGGGTTTGTCTGGTAGAAGACTTGTTAGGACAAGTTATAGATGCAAATACTCTCATTGTCTCTGAAAGTGATATACTTGCGGAAATTGGACTGCGCAGGGCAGTAGTAAGTAGACTTAAAAAATTAACTCATAAAAAACTATATTATAAAGTAGGGCATCTTCATAAAGCTTTAGAAAACCCAGACTATATCAGAACTGGGCTAAAAATTTATGATTTATCGTATCGACTTCCTTCAAAATTTGAATTTGAAAATAAAACACAAGGATCCTTGGATTATGTAACAGCTTATGCAAAATGTTTTGCTGACAGAATGAAAAAAGCTGTAGGAGAAAAGGGAATTCCCATAGCGGCAGGTTTTGTTGGTTTTGAACATGCAGATTTAGTTGTTGAATATCTTAAACGTTAAGCCTTTGCCTTTACTCTCTTCAATCTAAAGATATTCTCTCGTTCCATCTCTTCTAATCGTAATTTAATAAATGCTTTTACATCAAGCATTTTAGGAATAACAGAAAACTCCAAAGCATTCACCCTTCTTTTAGTTTTCTCAATCTCAGATAGTAATCTTTTAATGGCAGTCTCAATCTCTGCAACTTGTAAAATCTTATCCACTAATTTTTCATGAGCTAATATACTCTCATCAATTGCAGGAGTACTTCCAGCAACACCAATCCCTCTATCTTTCATGGCTTTCTCTATCTGCTCAGATTGTATTTTAGGAACACTCACTCCCATGATATTCTTAGTCTCCAAAGTAATCTTAGGAGATTCTTCAATAGCATACGCCAAAGAACGAAGCTTCAAATCTGAATACAAAGTTCGAGCAATATTTACTTTTTGCTGAGCACCTGTAAACAATTCAGCTAATTCAGCCCTCATTGATTTAGCATTCTTCAATATCTCAAAGAACTCTAAAATCAACCCATCTCTTTTCTTCTTAAGCAAACTATGCCCACTTTGAGCTAGCTTAATGCTTTTGTTGAGCTTGATAAGTTCACTTCGAGTAGGTTTTATGTCTGCCATCTAAAAAATCTGCTCCGTCTCTGGAATCTCTCCGCCACCTTTTACCTTCTTCATCACTATAAGTAAAAGTGGTGGTGCAATAAGTGTGGTTAACATTACTACAATAACTAATGCTGAATACAATTCAGCTTGCAATAATCCATAGGTTAATCCAAAGGATGCAAAGATAAGTCCTACCTCTCCTCGAGGGACCATACCAATACCAATTGTAAGTTTATTAACTCCTGCACCGATAGCTCCCCATCCAGCGATAAGTTTTCCAATAATTGCAATAACGGTTAAAGCTAAAACAATAGGAATAATTCCTGGCTGCATTAAAGCTCCCACATCAAGATA
>Ga0187833_10006245_pt1 | contig 11063 bp, 8 predicted proteins | sample ETNtaG_37_FD_167968 | JGI IMG/M metagenome (GOLD analysis project Ga0187833, IMG submission 167968) | Marine microbial and viral communities from oxygen minimum zone, Eastern Pacific Ocean - ETNP2014_SV_400_PacBio MetaG (Illumina Assembly) | ecosystem: Environmental > Aquatic > Marine > Hypoxic... | reverse complement strand
AGAAGCCGGTTATCCCATACCAGTGTTGAAATGAATCTCTGAATCCATTGAGATTAAAGGCAAAAGAGAGAGCCAGTAGTAGTGAAACAATACAAATTAAGTAAGCTACTGGTGGAATTATTCTATGATAAATATATCTTTCTCTCTCAATACGTGGGAGTACTTCTTTCATATATCCCCTATTTTTTACCTAGAATTTGTAGTTCTTTTTTATTAAGCCATTTTGTACGCCAACAATCGGGAAAAATTGAACATCCCCAAAAGTAAGAACTATTGCCTTCTCTAAGAACCATTTTATTATTACATTTAATACAAATTGGACGATTTTCATTTAGTTTACTAATTGCAGCAGAAAGAGCCTTTGCTTTTTTTGCTGAAGAAGAGGAAATTGCAGAGTCTTTTTTAGCAATTAGCTCTCTAATTTCTTTTTGTATTACTTTGATTATCTCTAGTCTACCCAAAGTTTCAATAATCTCATAAAATTTGCCAATACTCTCTTCAAATTCTTCCTTATACTGCATGTACTTTATGTCTTCAAATTCCTCAGAAAACATTTTTATAGCTTTTAATTTATTACTTAAATCAAATATAAGTGTTTTATCTGCTTCACTGTAATCCATGCTTTTTATTGCTGAAATTTCTAAATTTGGTAAATAATCATTCCCATAAGCTAAGATTTCTTCTAAATTAAGACTTTTATATATGAGTGTTTTGAGTTCATTAAGAGATTTTGAAAAAGCTTCAGGATTAAGAATTTCAGTTTTGGAAATTGGCTCATTTAGATCAGTTTCTTTATCATTATTATCTATATTATCTGTATTACAAATATCACAGTTAAGCCAGCCGTGTTTTGAGCATAAGCCTCCGTTATCCCAGTAACGCTCTCTATATCCACGTGCTATTCTTTCTTGATTTTTCTTTACTAATTTAGGAATATCAGTAATATTTCGCTGGAAGAAATTTCTAAATTCGTCTTCAGTTTTTCCTTGCTTAATCCATTTATCAAATAGTTCAATCTCTTCAACTGTAAATGGCATTCCAGAATTTAAAAATCTACCATGTTCTTGGTTGTCTTGACGAATCGCAATAATATTCTCAATATTGCCACGCCATGAGCGGTTAAGTAATCTAACCATCGGGTAAGACTCTAATTTAAAAATATTATTAGAGTGTCTTCCTGATTTATTTTGTTGATTTTTTTGAGGTTTTTCTTCGCTATTTACTTCAATGCTGTCTACTTGTTTTTCTGTAGTCTTTTTTTGATGTTTTACAATATACTTTACTTGCCGGACTATGCTTGAGCCAGGGTTTGATTTTGCATATTTTTTAGCCTCTTCAAATGAATTAAATTCTATAGATTTCATTATATTTATTCATCCTTATGTTATCTTTAAATTAGTGCTTCTTAATTTAAAGTCCCACATAATAATTTCCAAGTCAATATGAACCAAGTATATACCCATGGTATATATAAGGTCAAATTCCGTTTGATGTGTGAGGGAGAGTTTATTTATACATAGCCAAGAGCAATGAGCCTCCACCGGGGTGTCAAAGTGAGAATAAATATGCAAAGGAGGGTGGATGTATAATGAATTTATGATTGTAATATTTGGATTAGGACCTAAACATAAAGTTGAAGCAAGGGGGCAATTTGTTTGTCCAAAATGTTCCATTAAAACGGAATACAACGTCCAAAGTTCAAGGCAATATTTCAGATTGTTTTTTATACCAATATTCCCTATGGGAAAGAATGAATCAATTGTAGAATGTCAAACGTGTAAAAGTATTTATCAAACGGATGTTTTAGAAAACAATAATTACTATTTGGATGGAACTCCTTTTAAACAAAATAACTAATCTAAGTGTGAGTACTATTGTGAGTACAAATTATAATACTATATAATTATTATAGAAATATCAATGACTTAGATAGATACATCGGATACAGGTCAGGGAGCCAATTAAATAAAGGCCTATCTTACGAGATAGGTTTTTTATGTCTGAATAAAAAAATACTGGGATCATGCAGGGGTCATATTTGGTGTGGGTATGACACGTTTAAGGTGTATTGTTTTAGTTCTGTCTAGGTTTCTAACTTCTTAAGATGGTTTTTAAAACATACCGAATGTAATTTGAATTCTAAATTGTATGCTGTTATCCTATGGCTTTTAATGAGCAGATTAGTAAGGTCATGCCACATGAAAATTTTTCTATAAATTTACGTATAGTATGTGATGAACAAATTTCGGTAGCTCATGTTTGTCGAAAGATGGAGATTAATCGACAGCAATTCAATAAGTATTTAAGTGGTCAAATTTACCCTTCAAAACATAACTTAAATAGAATTTGCCAATATTTCCAATTGTCGGAAGAAGAGTTTAATCTAAAATCAAGTGAATTCCGTCAGATTGCTCCTAAAAGTCATCAGTTGGAGTCAAATCCTGGGAAGATTGAGCTAAATAATATTATTGATTCAATATCCAGTCACAGTAAGGATTTGTCACGCTACGAAGGTTATTACTACAGCTACTTTCATTCGCCTGAATTTCCTGGCTATATAAATCGGAGCCTGATTCATATCTATCAGTATGAGAATAATTTTTACTCAACAAGTATTGAGCATCTATGGGACAAAGAAAATGGTGACATTCACCGAAATCGATTTAAATACAATGGAACCGTGTTTTATCTCGGTGATCGAATCTTTATTACTGAAGTTGAAATACTAACTCATAATGTTATCCATCACACCATCTTATGCCCCAGTTATATGAATATTGTAGATTCGCTATCAGGAGTCTCAATGGGTGTAGGTAGCAAAACCTCTCGTGTGCCCGCCGCAATGAGAATTGAATTCATATATTTAGGTAAGCAGATCAATATCAGAGAAGTATTGGGGGGTTGTGGTTTATTTAAATTAAATAGCAAGTTGATTGATTCTAATATCATAGCGCGAATCGATAATGAAATGAATGATCCGGAATATATGTTGAGGGCTTACGATACCTAGAACTCTATTACTTAAGTTTAATTTTTCTCGACTTCCAAAACCACTGTTCCCATTTGACAAAGAAATGAAGCTGGAAAAATTTTATTTTTTATAAAAAGTGAAGCATAGTGAAGCACTTTTTTATGATTCTGCTTCTAATATTTTAATAATGCGAAATTATAAAATTATCAATATTGATGTATGATTTCTAGAGTAAGTTAGATAAAGACCATTCTTGAGATAGTAGTTTAAATTATTTAAGATATATACAAAGAGCTGATTCAATTGATGGTCTTTTAAGTTATCAGTTATTAAAAAAAAAGGAGAAAAAATGAAAATTAATAACATTCTAAATTTCACGAAAGCGTCGATGCTTTCCGTCGGAATAGCTATATGCGTGGCAGTCAGTGCACCAATTTATGCCGCCGAGTTAAAGGTTCAGGTTCAATCTGATTTTGGACAATTGGATCCTGCTTTCTGGGCAAGTCAATCGGATCGAAACGTCATTCACGCGATTTATCCTAAGCTCATCGAATTTAAATCCAGTAAAAACTGGGAGTGGCAGCTTTCATCTGCCGAAAGCATTGAGCAGATCGACGACCTAACTATCAAGTTCACTCTCAAGCCGGGCCTCATGTGGACGAATGGATATGGGGAAGTGACGGCCGAGGATGTAGAATATTCTTTCGAGCGCTTCACAAATGAAGACCTTGCCGCACCAAATGCTGGTGACTGGTCGCCTCTAAAAGATGTCGAGGTGCTCGACAAATATTCTGGACTAATCCACTTAAAAGAGCCATTTGCTCCAATCTGGTGGAGTACTTTACCTTACACGGGAGGTGCTATCCTGAGCAAGAAGGCAATGGAAGAAATGGGCGGTAAGTTTACGACCGACCCTAAAGTAACTGCAGGGCCATATAAAATTGAAAGTTGGGAACAAGGCCAACGGACAATCCTTGTGGCACATGATGGTTGGAACGGTGAAGCCCCTGCTTTTGATCGCCTTGAGCTGATTCCTATCAATGATCCAAAATTAGCAGAAGTTGCGTTTCAGGCAGGTCAAGTGGATATTACCCAAGTTGCCATCAGTTCTGTCCCAGGTATGCAAGCGTCTTTGACCGATGATGAGCTTCTTGAAGTACGCCCAAGCGCTGATTATTTTTGGCTGGGTCTGAATGCGGAAAATCCAGATTTGAAGGACGCGCGGGTTCGCGAAGCGATTAAAAAAGCAATTGATGTTGAGGCGATTATTGAAGGAGCTTACTTTGGTATCCCAGAACGCTCAACGGGACTTGTCGCACCTGGTCTTATTGGCCACCGCGAAGAGGCACAACCGGCACGTGATGTCGCAGGTGCAAAAGCATTACTTGCAGATGCAGGTATCACTTCGCTTAATCTTGAGTTGGAACTTCAGAATTCAACAGATGAACAGACTGCAGGTCTAATTATTCAGGCGAATCTGGCGGAAATCGGTGTGAATGTTCAACTTAACGTGCATGAAAGCGGTACGTTTTGGAGCTTAGGTGACGAAAAAGGTGTCAATATGCAGATGACGCTTAAAACTTTCACCAGCCCGCCAGATCCAGCATGGTCTACCCAGTGGTTCCTTGAAGGACAAGCTGGCATCTGGAACTGGGAATGGTTCAAAAACGCTGAATACGAGAAACTGCATTACGCAGCATTGTCAGAAACTGATTTTGGCAAGCGTGCTGACATGTACGAGCAAATGCAGGAGCTGATGGATGAATCGCATTCCTTTGTCTGGCTGATCCATCCACCTTTAGCTCGGGTTTACAAATCGTCGATCAACCCAGGCTTGATGCCGAATGGCGACTACAAACTGCAAGACTTCGCACCTGCGAACTAAATGTATATCCCTTGCTGGCGGAGCCTCACTTCGCCAGCAAGCTTGTAATTTCCTAACACAAAGGAAAGATTTATGTTTCGTGACAGCTATTCTCCTATTGACGTTTCTGTATCCGATCTCCCTTATCAAGTCATCGACGAGGAGATCTATATTCCAATCTCAGACGGCACACGTCTTGCCGCAAGGATTTGGAAACCAGTTGCAAGTAGAACTGAGACATTCCCTTCACTCCTAGAATACATTCCGTACAGAAAGCGCGATGACACTCGTGTCCGGGATGAAGAGCGACACGCTTATCTCGCAGGACACGGCTATGTCTGCGTTCGCGTTGACATGCGGGGATCGGGCGATTCCGAAGGCATTCAGCTAGATGAATACCTACCGATTGAACAGCAAGATGGCCTGGAGATTATTGACTGGCTGTCAAAACAAAGCTGGAGTACCGGCAATGTTGGCATGTTTGGCCTGTCTTGGGGTGGGATCACCTCGCTCCAACTAGCAACACACCGACCGCCAGCGCTGAAAGCTATTGTGCCCGTCGGGGCTTCCGATGATCGTTATTATAATGACGGGTGTTATTTCGTTGGTGGTTTAGCTGGCGAAACAGTTGGTTGGGGTGGTGTCATGTTTGCTTTAAACGGCCGCCCGCCTGATCCTGTAATCTATGGTGACGAATGGCGCGATGCGTGGATGAAACGCCTCGAAGAACCACCTTTATTCATGAAGACATGGCTCGAACACCAGCAACGCGACGACTATTGGTTGCAAGGCTCAGTTTGCACGGATTATAGCCGCATCGAAATTCCCGTCTATGCGGTCTGCGGTTGGACAGATTGCTGGCCCAACACCGTGATGCGTCTGATGAAAAATCTTACCTCAGCCCGTAAGGGTCTGATTGGGCCATGGTCGCATCTTTACCCAGATCGGGCATTGCCTGGGCCAGGCGTGAATTTTCTAGATGAAATGCTTCGTTGGTTCGATCGCTGGTTGAAAGGCATCGAGAACGGGATTGAAGATGAACCGATGCTGACGTTATTCCGTCAGGAAGATGTCCCAGTCGATCCCCGCCATAATTGGCGCGATGGTGTTTGGCTTGACGCCCAGTCGTGGCCAGATGAAAGTCTGATGCATCGTGAGATTTGGCTTTCACCTGAGGGAACTTCAGATAGCCCTGCACATGGACAAATGTCGATAAACTCGCCTCAATCTACCGGGATGATGAGTGGGGATTACATGCCAGGGTTCGGGGATATCCGCAAGGCGCAGATGCCTGGTGATCAACGCAATGAAGATGCTGGATCGTTATGTTTCGATATGCCGATCCAAAGCGCACCACTTGACATTATCGGGACAACCACTGCTGAATTCGAAGTCAGCAGCGATGCCGGTAATGGATTGTTGGCTGTCCGCCTCTGCGATGTTGCACGAGACGGATCATCTACCCTGATTACCTATGGTGTCATGAACCTCGCACAGCGCGATGGGCGTGAAGTTCAAGCGCCAGTTGTGCCTGATGAACGGTATAGCGTTTCACTGACCCTAAATGATACGGCCTACCGTATTCTAAAAGGGCATAAACTCAGGATTGCCGTTTCAAATGCAATGTGGCCTATGGCATGGCCTGTGGCAGATAACCATAATTTAACAGTGCATTTGGCAGGCAGCCGGATCATTCTGCCAAACGCCGATTTACAGCAAAGCGATGGCGAGCGCGTCATATTTGAGCCCTCTCGCGTTGCCGAGACCAGCAAGGTTTTGGTTCTGGAACCTGGTCTACCTAGTAGAACCATCCTTGATGATCTAAGCACAGGCAAGCGCACGCTCACAATCCGCAATGATTTTGGAAAAACGCATCTAAGCGGTTCTGATCTTGTGGTTTCTGGCTTCACGCAAGATCAGTTTGAAATCAGCGATACGGATGTCCATAGCGCCACTGCCGACTATCAGTTCTCTATGGGGTACACACGTGATGGATGGGATGTTGAAACTTTTGGACAAATGACGATGACCTGCGATCAAGACGCGTTCTTTCTGCGTGGCGAAGTTCGGGCATTAGAAAACGGGCAGGAAATCTGTTGCCGACGCTGGGATGAGCGTATTCCTCGAAAAGGATTTTGAACCGATGAACGGGAGAAATGTGACTTATTAGCTTATGCTATTCAAAGAATAACAGTCTCTATTCTGATTATTATTCTCGCTGTCACGGCGCTTTTTGTCATGATACAATGAACCGATGAACGAGAGAAATTTGACGTGTTAGCTTATGCTATTCAAAGAATAATAGTCTCTATTCTGATTATTATTCTCGCTGTCACGGCGCTTTTTGTCATGATACAATTTGTACCAGGCGATCCAGCCAATGTGATGCTGGGTCCTCGCGCAACACCGGAACTGAAAGAGGCGCTTCGGGAACGGTTGCATCTGAACGATGCATTCATTGTGCAAGTCTATTACTTTTTTACTGGACTATTGCAGGGCGATCTGGGTGTGGATTTGACGTCTAACCGTCCAGTTTTGGGTATCCTTATTGAACAGGTTCCCTACACCGCGTCGCTTGTTGCGTCAACCTTGTTGGTTACGCTTTTAGGCATCCCAATTGGAACCTATGCAGCGGTTCACAGAGATGGGTTTTTCGATCAGGCAAGCGGTGTGGTTTCTGTGTCGCTGATTGCGGTGCCACCAATTGTGATTGGCCTTTACCTCATTCTTTTCTTTTCAGTGTCCCTCCAGCTCCTCCCCGCCATCGGCGCTGGCGAAGGGTTTTGGGAAATTCTGTTGCATCTTGTGTTACCTACGCTCGCGATTGGACTAACATGGATCGGTTATGTTTCGCGACTTGTTCGGGCGTCTATGATCGAAGTTTTAGGTCAAAACCATGTCAAAACCGCCCGCGCTTTTGGCATCCCAAACCAACGTATCTTGCGGGCTTATGTGCTGCGCGTGGCTTTACCTGCCACCATCACTGTATTGGGCGTTAGCATCGGGTTTATACTATCGAGTGCGGTCATCGTCGAGATAGTCTTTTCCCGCCCTGGCATCGGAAAGCTGATGTACGATGCGGTTATAAGCAGAAACTATCCTGTTGTTATGGGGACAGTTTTGGCGAGTACGGTGTTCATCGTAACTGCCACCACTATTTCCGATCTACTGAATGTGATGCTTGATCCCCGTACAAAGGACGAAAATTGATGGCACAGGGAGCAAACAAACACACACGTCTGACTCGGGTCAGAAATGTCATTAGAAAATTGTGCTCAACGCCTCTTGGTTTGATCAGTGTCATTGTTGTTACCGCATTTTTTGTGGTCGGCATCACAGGTGATTGGATTGCACCTTACGACCCCATCAAACTGGATATACGAGCCAAACTGCAAGGACCAACTGCAGCGCATTGGTTGGGAACCGACCAAGTGGGTCGCGACGTGTTTTCCCGCCTGTTGGTCGGCACTAAAGTTGCTAGCTACCTCGCGGTCACGGCTGTATCGATTTCTCTGACAATCGGTATTTTTCTAGGCATGATTGCGGCCTTTACAAGTCGCTGGGTCGATTGGTCTATGTTGTTGATTTTTGACACCGTCCGCTCTTTTCCAATACTCATGTTCGCATTAGCAGTGATCGCATTGTTTGGCCCAAGCGTAAATACGATCATCGGGATTGTCGTCATCTCGACCTTTCCATCATACGCGCGACTGGTGCGCACCCAAGTCCTGTCGCTTCGCAATGCGGAATACATCGAAGCACAGCGGGCAATGGGCGCGAGCTTGCCTCGGATCTTGATGCGGCATATTTTTCCTAATGTGATCGGTCCGGTCATGATTGTTGCCAGCATGGACATCCCGCTTGTTATTGGTGTCGAAGCAGGTTTGAGCTTTCTAGGTCTCGGCGTTCGCCCCCCGACACCAAGTTGGGGTACCATCTTGAATGACGGCTTTTCGTTTATTCGCAACACGCCTTGGATTGTCGTTTCAGCAGGCTTGCCGCTTATCCTGACAACAGTCGCCTTCACTACCCTTGGGGAAAGGTTGCGCGATATCCTTGATCCGAAACTCCGCAGATAGGTTTGAAAATGACTGAACATACTCCTCTTGTTGAAATCAATGACCTAGCTATTAAATTTGGCGCCCACACGGCTGTCAATAATGTAACGATGGACATCGGTCGTGGCAGAATAATGGGCCTCGTTGGCGAAAGTGGCAGTGGTAAATCCACCATTGCCAATGCAATCATCGGTCTACTTCCCCACGCGGCACAAATTTCAAACGGATCACTGCGTTTCGATGGTCGCGATCTGCTGTCGTTTACGGCACAAGATTGGGGAAAAATACGAGGGAAAGATGTAGCCTATGTGTCCCAAGACCCGATGAGTGCGTTAAACCCAGTTCTACGAATTGGCGAACAAATGTTGGACATCCAGCATTTGAGCGACCAGAGCAACACTGAAAAGCTAGCGAATGCATTAGCGGCACTTGAACAAGTTAGAATGCCCCAGGCGCAAGCTCGTCTGAGTATGTACCCCCACGAGCTGTCTGGTGGACAAAAACAGAGAGTTTGCATCGCCATGGTAATTATGGCCAGACCAAAACTGCTGATCACGGATGAGGCAACCACTGCGTTGGATGCAACCCTTGAAGTCGAAATCGTGCGCCTTTTGAAGGAACTGCAAACAGACATCGGTTGTACAATGTTGTTTGTGACCCACCACTTAACAGTTGTGGAAGAGCTCTGTGATGATGTCACGGTCATGTACCAAGGTGATATTAAAGAATGTGGAACGGTAGCAGACGTTTTTTCAAACCCGTCCGACACCTACACTAGCAATCTTTTGTCTTGTGATCCTTCGAGGATCGAAGAAAAGTGCCGCCGACTTCCAATCATGTTTAATTTAGGTTTGAAAGAACTGGCTGATCCTGAAACAGATCGCAATCGGATCAACAATACATCGCGCCCGCTCCTGTCAGTCCGCCACCTTGATGTTACGTTCCGCAAACCGCGCAGCCTAATTGATATACTAACTGGAAAGCCGGAACAAAGGGTTGAAGCGGTGAAAGCAGCCTCTCTGGATATTGCACCCGGTGAAACTGTTGCACTGATTGGTGAAAGTGGATCGGGTAAATCCACGCTGGCCCGCGCAGCATTCCGCCTTGTACCATCTGAAAAAGGTGAAATTGACTTTGATGGAACTGACCTGTTGTCCATCACAAATGCAGAAATGCGCCCGTTCCGCAATGAAATGTCATTGATGATGCAAGATCCAATCGGTAGCCTCAGCCCGCGTATGCGAGTTGGAACCTCGGTGATTGAACCATTGATCGTTTCGGGAAAAGCAAGTGGTCTTAATTTACGAGACGAGGCCATCCGTCTGTTGGAATTGGTGGGGTTGTCAACGGATTTCGTGGATCGGTATCCCCATGAGATGTCCGGTGGTCAGGCTCGGCGCGTAGGAGTGGCTCGTGCTTTGGCATTACGTCCAAAAATGATTATCGCTGACGAACCGACTGCAGGCCTTGATGTGTCGATTCAAGGAGAGATATTCAATCTGCTTGCAGAGCTACGCGAGAGTATGTCGTTGTCAATTCTGATCATCACTCACAACCTACATGTCGTCAGACATTTAGCAGATCGGATGGTGATTATGTATCACGGCGAAATAGTCGAAACTGGGACTACCGAGAATGTCATTCGCGCACCTAAACACGCCTACACAAAGGTACTATTAGAAGCCAATTTACATGCGAAGTATGGCGTATAACATAACACTGTGAGCGATACTTGAACTGCTACTTTTGTTGGTTTTCAAGCGTACTGTATAGGCACTGTTAAGACTTTCATTATTTAGATAAGCAATCACTTTACTAGGCAAAACCAAAGCCTAGAGTTTGCTTATATTCGTTCTAACTCCACTAGAGTCCATTGAGCATAATCAACTAGAAAATTAGTAGTTCTAATGGGTTCACTTCTCTCCCTCACACATCAAACGAAATTTGGACTTATATAAAGTATGGGTATATACTAAGTTCATATTGATACAGAACTTCTTTATGAAAAAACTACTCCTATTTTTAATTCTATCCTTATTCTCAACTCAAGGTTTTACAGCATCATGTCCTGAAGGAACCAAGGAAAATAAAAATGGCAAGTGCGTGCCGGCTCATGAGCCTGTAAAAGGCGAGCAACTACTGATACAACCAGACGGCCAAATGATGCCGC
>Ga0187833_10006244_pt1 | contig 11064 bp, 9 predicted proteins | sample ETNtaG_37_FD_167968 | JGI IMG/M metagenome (GOLD analysis project Ga0187833, IMG submission 167968) | Marine microbial and viral communities from oxygen minimum zone, Eastern Pacific Ocean - ETNP2014_SV_400_PacBio MetaG (Illumina Assembly) | ecosystem: Environmental > Aquatic > Marine > Hypoxic... | reverse complement strand
CTGTCAGCAATCCTCTCTTCATGGCTCCCTCCAGATTCGTAGTTAAGTTTATCACAACTGTCCGCCTCGTCTTAATTGCGCAGCGCGTCACGTCTTGCCTCGAGCCGTAGACGGTTCTCCTCCCCCTGGGCGTAGGTCGCCCTGGTCAGCAATGCTGTTCAAAGGCAGGTTCAGCTGTTGATGCCATGAACCCTAATTGAGGCTATTGCGCTCAGGCAGGCTGATCTAGTTTTCGCTATTGATGGTTACAGCCGCATCAACCTTTCCTAGGAACTGTGCCACGACTAACATAGCATCTAGCACAAAGAATGGGGGCAGGTTCACGTATGCTTCCCAGACCCCACAAGATCGATTGACCGAGTGCTTCGCCTGCCGCACGCTGGCGGCATGGCTGGTAAGGAATACGCGCCTGGGCGCGTCGTGCTCGTGGGAACGCTAATCATCATGGCGGTCGCGGCGGCGTGGGTCCCGTGGGCTGGGTTTGCGGGTGCGGACCTGGTAGGTCGCGGCGGCGTCATCGACGGCGACACCATCGAGATCCGCGGCGAGCGCATCCGCTTGCATGGCATCGATGCGCCGGAAAGCCAGCAGAGGTGCGAGGCCGACAGCAATACCTGGCGCTGCGGGCAGCAGGCTGCACTGGCTCTGGCGGACAAGATCGGCACGGCTAACATCGTTTGCGACGACCTTGGCATGGACCAATACAACCGCACGTTAGCCGTCTGTCGTCTCGGCGACCTCGATCTGAATGGCTGGCTGGTAGCCGAGGGTTGGGCGCTGTCTTATCGGCATTACTCGAGCGAATACGTGCCGCAAGAGGATGCTGCTCGAGCCGCCGGCAACGGCATGTGGCGCGGCCGGTTCGTGCCGCCATGGGATTGGCGCCGTGGTACGCGGCTTGTTGATACCGAGCCTCCAGGTGACTGCGCCATAAAGGGTAACATCAACGGCGACGGCGAGCGCATCTATCACCTACCGGAAAGCGGATGGTACGATCAGACGCGTATCAGCCAAGACAGGAATGAGCGGTGGTTTTGCTCCGAGGCCGAGGCTCGTAAAGCGGGATGGAGGGCGCCGCGATGATCGTATCTGACCCTGCCGATGATACCGAGTGGATTCCGTGCCAGCTGATAGTCAATCGCAGCCGTATTATGCAGCCGCCTCTGTGGCCCAGTATTGTTCCGCCGCTTACAGCACATAACCTGAGGATTTCAGCGAGGTTCGATGACCATCCCTGGCACGGATTTTCCTTATATAATCCCTTGTGGCGGTCAGTTGGGCATCGAGACTGCCCACGGTGATTAGGTGAAAAAGTTTATCGAGAACCGTCTCGATGTCGGTGGGGAAAGAGACACCTCAGTGGATCGTCGAGTGCTCAGAAGCTAAGTAATCCACAAAAGTTCATCACTCAATTCTCTCCTCAAGTTCCGGGATGAGCCGATTGATGCGTTGTGCAAATAATTCTCTTACTCGGTCTCGCGTGTCCGCCGACATGTTTCTAAAAACCGAATCCATATCCCATCCGGCGTAAGGGGCAAGCCCAGACACAATCGGCTTCGGACCTTCCATAAACTCGAAAGGTGTATGGTATTCAAGAAAAGCATTGTCGTCTGTGTTTACTACTTCGTCGCCGCCTGCTGCGAGGTATGCACGGACGTGTTCAGCATCCATCAACAAATAACTGAGTAATTCTTCCGGTGAATTTATATCAATCGATTCTAAGTCCTTTTTGATTGGAGTTTGGGAAAACTGCTCTGTAAGTTGGCGGTAATCTACGGCGGGAGCATCTTTTCCGCCGACAAATAGCCCGTGGCCTCTCACATACCAAAATGATGCCTTTGGAAAAACATTCAAAAATGTCCGCAAGGCAACATCAAAAGAGTGCTTTGATATTCGATATAATGGCATCCATTGAAGAGCAACTCCACCGGGCCTTAGCCGTTTTTTTATCATTTCATAATATTGTTGAGTGTATAGATATCCAACGCCAGTGATACGAGGATGGATCGGATCCGCCGTAATCATATCGAACTGTCGTCCAGACATGTGCATGAAGTTTCGCCCATCATCGATTCTGAGGTCGAGCTTGGGGTTCTCTAGTACATGTCCAGAGATTTCTGGATTGAGCCTATGAGCCTGCACCATTTCAGGGCTCAACTCAATCAATTGAACACGTTCGACTGACGGGTTGTTCATAATGGTTTGTGCCGTAATCCCAAGCCCGAGACCAACTATGGCAACGTCCTTGGCCTGACCATGGAGCAAGAGAGGCAGGTGGCCCTTAAGTATAAAATGCCGGCGCTGAATATAAGTAGTATCGGCCTCGATATTTCCGTTGACCATCATGATGATATGGCCCAGATCAGAACGCACAAGATCGACTGTATGAGCCACACCATCACCGTGATAAATGACTTCTGGCGTGGCGGACTTCTGCATATTGTAGTTGGCCACAGTCTGTTGTGGGATCAAGGCAAGAGAAGACGTGCCTCCAATCAGAAGGATCACCGGCACAAATTTGTGGGCTCCAGCCAGACCGTCACTATCCTTTCGAGCACTACGCCGTAGCACTGTGGCTGCAACAAGGAAAAGCATAGCGACGACTGCTAAACTCGCACGGCCGCCGAATGTTGGAAGAAGAATGAAGCCGCCTAGAAGCGCTCCAAGGACCGCCCCTGCGGTATTTGCCGCATAAATGATGCCTGTCCCATGGGCACGGTGTTGGATACTTCCTACATAAGCCTTCACCGCAATAGGAAACGTAGCCCCCAGCAATGCAGCTGGAGTAAATATGAGTATGCTGGCTATAACAAACTGAGCCACGATGCTGCCCGCAGCAAAACTACCTCCGATCAGTCCTGTAAGACTCCATGTCAGTTCCGCAAACACACTGGGAACCAGATATGTTACTGGTATCAAGACGGCAACTGTTCCAGCCAGCCACAACTCAAGAACATAGAGACGCATTATGGGATTCTGCAAATCATCGACAGTTTCTGCAGCCTTGCGGCTGCCAAAGAAAATGCCGAACAGAAAACATGCCAGCATCACCGCAAAAGAATGAACTGCTCCACTAAACGATTGCACCAAAATACGAGTCCATACCACCTCCAGGGCAAGTGCGGCTAAGCCAGAAATGGCAATTGCAACAACCACAATTCTCTTGTTATTTTCGCCAACATCAATTCGATGTTTTTCAGAACCGTAAGAGACTGAAATAACAACGGGTTTCTTCTCGTTTTCATTGCTCGATCCCATCAGTCCAAGCAATATGGCAACCACACCAATTGCCAAGTTTACAATTAGGTTTACGTAGTTTGTAGTTTGGATGCCAAGAGCTTGAAGTAGTACAAAACCAGCGAGCAGCGTACCCGTGAAAGCTCCAAGTGTATTTACAGCATAAAAAAAGGCGACCCGCTGGCCAAGCTCTCCTTCCTTGTGTGCAAAACGACGGATTAGAAGAGGTAGTGTTGCTCCCATCAGCACAGTAGGCAACAGCAATGCTCCCACACTAACCGCCAATCGGAAGAAATGATACTTCAGTGGATGGGTGGCAAAAGCTCCTTGATAAATTGAACGAGAAGCATCTTCAAAACTAGAAATAATAAGCGGAAACGCGATAGCACAAATGGCAATGCCAATCTCCAGTAATCCATAAAGCAGAAGTGGTTTATTTGTTTGGTCGCTAATTCTCCCGGACAAATACCCACCGAACGATAACCCTCCCATAAATACGCTTAGTGTTATTGCTGCTGCGTAAGCATCGCTCCCAAAGAACAATGATAACTGCCGCATCCACAAAATCTGATAAACAAGTGCAGTGGCCCCCGACAAAAAAAACAGCGTTCCCACCAACCACATACGCCAGTTCATTCTTTATTGCCTCCCATTCGCTAGGAGGGGAATAACGTGGAATTGCGGGTATGTGTCAACGGTGGAGCAATGCTCGGCCACCGAGGCGCTCGTAAAATGCGGCTGCGGGCGGCGTAAAATTCCACCACTTTTTAGCCTTTCACCTATCCTGGGCTGGAAGGTGGGAAGATGTACTCGGTGGACCTTTGCCGGAGGATCAGGCTTGCATGCCATCATGGTAATTTAAGCCGACGTGAAGCGGCGCGTCATTTCGGTGTGGACCGGAAGACGGTTTCGAAGATGCTGGAACACTCAGAGCCGTCGGGATATAGACGTGCTGATGGGGGCGTTGCGGGTGATTGCGGCTTGGGACCAGATACGGGCGGCCCTAACGTGGCCGAACATGGTCCTGATGGTTGTCGGCGCGAGCTTTGGTCTTGTCTTGGCCGAAGGCGGATACCGCTACTATCTAGCACACAACCTAGATACCGTCGTCCCGTTGCGGAAAACCCCCGCGCCAAGCCCCAGGTTCATGTTCGGTAGTTACCCGGCCCTTTGGTCGTTCGATCGCGAGGTCGGGTGGAAATTTCGGCCCGAGGGATACTTCAGGGGCGTAATCGACAACGGCCTTCTCGTTGGGTGTTCGTTGTTCGACCTGATGAACGCACAGGGACGGCTGGCCAGCCGGGAGACAGATTGGCAGGCGGCCGAGATTCGCGGCGCAGTGGTCGGCAGTTCCTACACCATGGGACCGGTAGATGGTGAGACCCTGTTCCATGAAGCTCTGGGGATGCGATTGGGCGAGGCGCTAGGCCGAGACGTGAAGATCGAGAATTTCTCGATGGATTCCTATGGTTTTGTACAGATGGTCGACATGGCGGCTGTGGTTGCCAGCCGTCATCGGCCCGACTTCATCGTCATCGCCTTCAACAGCGCGGCGCTCGCCGTAAACCGCCATTGGCGCTTGTTGAAGCCAGCGGGCGATGGATTCTACGACTTCTACATGATGGGCAGTCCCGATCTGCAGGACCCAGACCCGTTCTCGGCCCGATTGCATCATTACGTCATCAGCGATCGGGTTACCGCCGAGTGGTGCTCCCGCATGGATGAAGCCGCGAAAACCGAAAACGAGGCCATGCTGCGCGGCGACCCCTTGGTCCGCAGCCTCACCGCTCGCCACCGGTTCAACCATGGGCGCCGACACGATCCGGTAGTGGTAGTCGATTTCTGGAGCCTGCGCGTTTCGTTGGCCTACAAGCGTCTGGTTTATGGCCATCCATTCTGGAACATGGAGATCTTTGCCACCCCGGAGAATCCCAATCCGGTGCAGCCCTTGGCCTTCGACACCTATGCCGCGGATGCGGCTTTCCTGGAATCGGTGCGTAATCTCAAGGCGACGAGGGTCCCATTCTATGTGGTCCACGTGCCGTCGTATCCGGAAATCATGAACAACGACGAATGGGCTGCCGTCGGCGCAGGTGCTGTCCCCGCAGCCCGGGAACGCGCCCTCGCTGCCAGTCTCGGTGCGGTCCTGCAGGTGCCGATCCACAGCCTGCTGCCCCGCATCGGAGCACCGCGTCCGGATGCGGCAGACCTGGCGAACAAAGCCCACGATCCGTTCCCCGATTGGCACCCGAATCCCGCGGGCGTGCGCCTGTTCGTACGGGCCACCGGCGATCTCTTGCTAGAAGAGCATTTCTCGAAGCAACCCCCTGGTCACTAGATCGCCGAGTGATCGTATCGGCGACGAGGCAACGGCCTTGTTTCTATGGGGTCTATCTGGCACCGTTCGGCACCGATTCGGATTGGTGGTGGCCGAGTCCTGTGGGTGGATTCCTGACTGAATTTTGGCAGTTCCTCTGGGCGCGTAAGAAGTTCTGGCTTCTGCCGCTGCTGCTGTCTATGGGGCTGGTCGGGGGGCTCATTCTGGTGACCGAAGGCTCGGCCATCGCGCCCTTCATCTACACTCTTTATTAGGGCGGAGGGCACCGTCCCTCATGCCGCTTCCCTCCAACAGACGGGAAAGCCTGTTCGCCGCCCTAGCCGTCGGCGGCGCGATCCTCTTGTTCGCTGCTGCCCTTGAGGTTTCGGTGCGGGTATTCATCGACGACGGCATGCAGTTCGATCTCGAGATGTGGAAGTACGCCCGCCAGGTCAAGCAGACGGCGGAGAACCCAAGACTCGGCCATGAACATAGACCAAGTACTTCGGCCCACCTGATGGGTGTCGATGTCGTCACCAACGGCCGAAAACTGCGCGATGATCCCGTCGCCATCGAGAAGCCGCCCGGGGTGCAGCGCATCCTGATGCTCGGGGATTCGTTCACCTTCGGGTGGGGGGTGGCAATCGAAGACACGGTATCCCATCGTCTGGAAGCGACGTTCGAACGAGACGGTGTCCGGGTCGAGGTGATCAACGCTGGCGTTGGCCATTACAACACGGTGATGGAGGTCGAGTATTTCCTTACCGAGGGACGGATGTTTGATCCCGATGTCGTGGTCCTCAACTATTTCATCAACGATGCGGAACCGGTCCCGGCATACGGGGCGGCGGGGATGCTGGCTCGCTCGTCATTCGCTTACGTCTACCTGAGGGGCCGCCTCGACGTGTTGTTTCGCCAACTGGCGGCACGCCGGGACTGGGCCGGCTATTATCTCGGTCTTTACGCGGATGGTGCCCCCGGCTGGGCTGCGGCGGAGCGTAGCATCGATGCTTTGGCGGAGTACTGCCGCCGCAACGGCATCGTTCTGATGATCGCGGCGTATCCCGAATTGCGTGACTTGAAGAACTACCGTTTTACCGCCGTCCATGAACGCCTCGCCGATGTTGCTCGCCGTCACGGGGCTGTCTACGTGGATTTGCTTGACGCCGTGCGTGGAATTGAAGAAAGCCGCCTGTGGGTGACCCGGCCGGATCCGCATCCAAACGCCCTGGCTCATGGGAAATTCGCCGACGCCCTCTATCCGGAGCTCGGTGATGTGATCAGCGCCCACGACACAAAGTGACCGTACGATGGTATTTCCGCCAGGGCGCCACGATGGCGTGCTGGTATTGCGACGGCGCGGCATCCTGGCGGAAATACCATCTTTGATTAGGCAAGAACGGCAGCTGGTTCGCTGGCGGCGACCCAGCGACACGCACAAAACCAGTTCTCAAGAGCTTGTCGAACAGCCTGGCAGCGGCCGTGTCCTTCGAGCATGGCGGCTTCGGCACGGCTGTCATCGATATCCGCATTGGGGCGGAAACCTGGCTCTATCGGGCACCGGGTCGATACGCAGAGCTTACGGTAGCCGATAACCGCTGAGCCACTACGTCAGTCAAGCTCGAATGCGCTCTTGTAATTCATTTTTAAGGACTGATCTTGGTCTGACTTATCCAGGTAACAATTTTCGACGACGAGAACGTCGATCTCGGTGCCCATGAAACAGCGGAAGGCGTCCTCTGGCGTACAGACGATTGGCTCGCCACGAACGTTGAAGCTCGTATTGACCACGGCAGGGCAATCTGTCAGATCCTTGAAGCGGCTTATCAGTGCGTAAAAGCGCGGGTTGGTGGCCTCGTGTACAGTCTGAATGCGCGCTGAATAATCGACATGGGTTACGGCGGGAATTTCGGAGCGAGGCACGTTGAGCTTGTCTATGCCGAACAAGTTCGCCTCCTCCTCGCTCATGGCAAGACGTTTGCCCGCCTGAACGTCCGCTACCAGCAGCATGTATGGGCTGTCACTATCGAGTTCGAACCAATCGCCGACATCCCCCCGCAACACGGCCGGCGCGAATGGCCGAAAGCTTTCACGATATTTGACTTCTAGATTTAGCGTCTTCTGCATGTCCACGGCGCGCGGATCGCCAAGGATAGAGCGTGCACCCAGTGCCCGCGGCCCGAACTCCATGCGCCCCTGAAACCAGCCCACGGCCTTGCCGTCAGCCAGGGTCCGAGCAGTCTTTTCAATTAGCTCGTCCTGGTGAAAGACGGTGAAACGGGCGCCCGCCGAGGTTAGCCGCCGCTCCACCTCGGTATCATCGAATGCCGGGCCAAGATAGCTCCCCCGCATGGCATCGCTACTACCGCTTGCCTCTCTGCCCTCATCGCAAAACAGGTGATGGCCACAAAGAGCCGCCCCAAGTGCACCACCCGCATCGCCCGCTGCCGGCTGAATCCAAATATTTTGAAACCGGCCGTCACGCAGAACTTTTCCATTAGCAACACAATTAAGCGCTACACCACCGGCAAGGCAAAGGTTGGGAAGTCCGGTCTCCTCCGCAAGCTTACGAGTCATTCGCAAGATGACCTCTTCGGTCACGGCCTGCACGGAGGCAGCGATGTCCATGTGAAATTGGGTAAGCATCTCGCCCGGTCCGCGCACCGGTTGCCCAAACAAAGCGGCGAAGCGGTCGTTGGTCATGGTGAGCCCAGTGCAGTAATTGAAGTAGGACATGTCCAGGCGAAAGCTGCCGTCGTCTTTGATGTCGATGATGTTGTCGAGAATGGTTTGTGCGAAACGTGGCTGGCCATAGGGGGCCAATCCCATCACCTTGTATTCGTCGGAATTCACCTTGAAGCCGGTGTAATAGGTGAAGGCTGAGTACAGCAGGCCCAGGGAGTGCGGGAAATGCAGCTCCTTGATGACCTCCAGGCGATTGCCTGAGCCCAGGGCAACAGATGTGGTGGCCCATTCCCCAACGCCGTCCATGGTGAGAACGACCGCTTCCTCGAAGGGCGAGGGAAAGAATGCCGAGGCGGCATGGCTGAGATGGTGCTCGGCGAATAGAAGCCTCTCCCGCCAAGGATATTTCGTGTCCCAGGCCCGCAGTTCCTCACCCAGCAGGCTCTTTTGGAAGAGCTTCTCGCATAGCCATACTGGGATCGCCTGAGTAAAGGATGCCAGACCACGCGGCGCAAACGCGACGTATGTTGCTAGCAAGCGTTCGAACTTCAGAAACGGCTTATCGTAGAAGACGATATGGTCTATCGCGTCCAGGCCAATCCCTGCTTCTTCCAGGCAATAACCAATGGCATTTCGAGGAAAAGCCGCATCGTGCTTGCGGCGGGTGAAGCGCTCCTCTTGCGCCGCAGCAACAATCCTCCCCTCATCGACGAGCGCCGCCGCACTGTCATGATAAAAGGCAGAAATTCCCAGGATGCGCATTGGTTTCAGGCGCGACCTCAGAAAACCGTATAGATGAACGGTGCGATCGCCGATCCCTGGGTCAGCACAAGCAAGCCACCGAATACAACCATCATGACAAATATCGGCAACAGCCAGAATTTCTTGCGCGCCCTAAAAAACGCCCATAATTCGCCGATAAATCCCATTCTGTTTCTCCTGAAAGCTGAATCGCTGCCGGTTATGCCCAGTCGCCTTTGGGTCAATGCCAATTCAAGACCGAGACGCCAATCCTAATGGACTGTCGGATCTTGTTCGGGACAATCTGTCTTGCTCAGAGCTAACCTGAGATCCGTAAAATCCGCGAACTGCTCGTTACATGCATCGGTTGGCAACAGCATTTCAATGTTATCGGACAGATAGAAAAACCCTGAGAACTCTTTAGAACTGGTTCTTCAGTGTTTCGGCTGCGGGGCCAGCCGGGTCACGCTTTATCCAGTAACTGCGGGATTCCGGCTCAAAGCCGAGCAGCAACGGATTCTTCCCGGCCAGTCGCATGGCGAAACCGATCGGGACTACCGACAAATAGTAGATAAGGCCGAGCACGACCGGACTGATAACCCGGTTGAGCAGCAACCCAAAACGGAACCAAAGCGCGTTTGGCCACCGCAGCGCCATCGGCAACGCAAGGCCTGCAATCGCGAAGCCGACCGCGATAGCCAACGCCCACCAACGCGGCGAGCCGCCCGCTATCATTGGCCAAAGTGAAACTATGGTGAAGACGATAGCGAAAACGACGCCAAAGCTCCGCTCGCTGCTGCGCTTTGCCGTTCCCCGTTCCCGCCAGCTTTCGTGTGTCTGAGATTTTTCGGCCATTTCGCGTCATTCATTGACAACAGATGAGACCAGTCTAGCGCGACCCCGCCGCTCAGGAAACCAACACCATCGTCTAAGCGCATTCCTGTGCAGGGCGTTAGGGAACGCTGCCAGCGTTTAGGGGGGTGGGGTGCCGGGAAGAAGGCCTGGGCCGTGGTGCGAGGTGGCTGCTTCGAGAAATCTGGGATGGGATCTTGCACCCACACGCATATCAGCAGAGCACTATTAGGTGCGCACGGTCAGTTCCAGGCCACCTCGAAACGGGATTGTCATTGTACGAAACCGATTTTTCGGGTCATTCACAAATTCAAAATAGCCCCGGTACGCGTCAGCCGCCGCCGTAGTATTGTCAGTTACCACGATGGCTCCTGGACGTAGCGTTGAGGAGACCAATTCAAGGGCAGGCAGCGCCACATCCCAGATGTCAACCAACATGAAATCCACCGGACCACTGATCTCTTTTAGCGTCTGGCGAAGGTCGCCTTCTCGCAGATCGATAAACTCGCTCAGACCGGCCTCTTCAAAGTTCCGGAGGGCAATTTTCACCTTGGCAGATTCGTGCTCCGTGCCGATTACCACTCCCTTCTCGACCTAATTATCACGCACGGCAGCGGCCAGATACATGGTGGATACGCCGAATGATGTACCAGCTTCAACAATACGAGTCGCGCCTATGGAACGGCATAGTTGGTAGCAAAACTCTCCTTTATCTCGGTCAAGCGCGACCATTTTGTTCGAAAGGAAGAGATGCAGGTCGTTGTCGTAAGGTTTCTCGAAATCGAGTGTTCCTTCTCGCATTCGCCGCGAAAAGTAATCATCCGTCTCTTCGACTTGTGTGTCACTCTGTGCGTGCAAGCGATCAAGCAGAGCCTCTAGCTTCGGATCGTTCAACGGAGATGTCATATCACTTCTCCTCTTGTCTGGTACGTGATGAGTGCGGCATTGCAAGCTCAAAACTCGAACTTTCGAGTGCTCGATCTGCCGATCCTGCAGGTCGCTCGCCTGGTTCTTGAGGAAGTGGTGCGGTTTCTGAAGACGCGGTCGGCAGTGCCGGACAAGCGGCCGCTACCACGCTTCCAGACGGTCAACGGCCGCTTCGTCTTCGACCACGAGTAAGCGGCAGCTTAACCCTCGTCGGTCTGAGTCCGCTCGACCTGCAGCACCGTGCCTTCGACTGCGGTCACCTTAACCTCGGTGCCGGCCGGCATGTCCTCGCCGCTGACCAGCCA
>Ga0187833_10006242_pt1 | contig 11067 bp, 8 predicted proteins | sample ETNtaG_37_FD_167968 | JGI IMG/M metagenome (GOLD analysis project Ga0187833, IMG submission 167968) | Marine microbial and viral communities from oxygen minimum zone, Eastern Pacific Ocean - ETNP2014_SV_400_PacBio MetaG (Illumina Assembly) | ecosystem: Environmental > Aquatic > Marine > Hypoxic... | reverse complement strand
TCTCTATCCATAGTGGTGGTGGGCCTACCAGATTCTCTTTGCCATATTTAAAATCATGCAGATCCGAAGTCAAAGCGCTAATCATGGCCGTGTAGCGTTCTTCCCATGGCACTACCTGATCAAGGCTGGCCGCAAAAAAGTCATTAAATGGAATGTAGTCGGATGGGCGTTTTTGCCAGATTTTAATGTCCCGTAATTTTTGCATACTATTGTCGAGTTGCGCGTAGAAATAGTCGTAATCAATACGATCCGTAGTCCCAAGTGACGATCTATCTATTTTTGAAAGAGCCTGTAGAAATTGATCAGTTCTTTCAGCCCGAGCTTCGAAGGCAGTACGACTCTTGCCATCGATAAGTTTAATTTCATCCCCAGAAGGTTGGTAGAAGCGCGTAACTAGACGAACCAGACGCGGGTCTCCTTCTGCAGCATAGACTCGTGGCAGGAAAAATAATATGGCTGCAATGAGGGACAGGTAAAATCTTATAAATATGGAGTTTATAGCATTCATTATCATTCTCTAGAATGAATTCGACGTACTGGACTTGGCAAAGACAAAACACCCAAGAAGTCACTCATTACAATAGCGTTCCCATCAATATCAGACAAGGTTTTGGGTGGGTTGAAACGCTGCGACAGCAAAGTCATGCTTATCTGCAGAACCAGACCAACGAAGGCCGCCATCAGTTCAGAAGGCAATTGAATAGTGGCTCCAACATGATTTAGGTATTCAAAAAAGAGCCAGCTCAACAGACCGCCTAAGGCACTGGAAACTGCGCCAACTTGGTTCGCCTTTTTCCAGTAAATTGCTGCGGTCATGGGAACAAAAAGACCCACCATCAGTATCGCGAACGACTTGATCATAAGTTGATAAACATTTTGAAAATAAAGTGCGGTTAGCAGCCCCAATATTCCAACCACAACGACGGCCCATCTGGTTATGCTCAAATCCGAGGTATCAGTAAAATCCGATTTGAATGATTGCATAATATTCTCAGAAAAGATACAAGCAGGTGCCAACATTCCTCCGTCAGCAGAGCTCATTAGTGCGGAAATCATTGCGCCGGTAAACAGCGCCATAGCAAGTGGGGGTAAATATAATTTTCCCATTTTCGGAAGAACAAACGCAGGATTGGCAATATCCGGCAACACCACTGTGGCAGCAATTCCAATGAGTACGGGAATCATTGCGATGGTCAGATAAAAAAAGGAACTGATATACATACTCCACTGTGCAACGCGTTCATCCCTAGCGCTGAACACTCTTTGCAATAAGTCCTGGGAGGCAATGTTGCCGAGGCCGATCACCAGCAAGCCCTGCATAAACATAATCCAACCATAGAAAGTTGATTCCGGTGCCAACTGAAAATGACCCGGCGGTGCTTTCCGGATTAAATTCTGCAAACCACCGATGTCGTTTATTACTATAGGAAATAGCACTAAGAGACCTGCGATAATGATGATTGCCTGGAAGAAATCTGTTAAGGATACTGCCCACATACCACCCCAGACGGTATAACCAATTGTGATAAGGGCACAGATAAATATTGCGGTCTGGAAATCGACACCGACGACCACATTGAGCACCGTACCAAATGCAACAAAAATTGAACCAACCCACCCAATATAGGCTGGAATAATGCTCAGTGCAGCGATAATCTCTGCCCAGCGACCAAAGCGCAGACGGAACAGATCCGGTAAGGTCAATAGTTTTAACCGCCGCAAAACACGGGCGTAAAAAACGCCGGCTAACAACAGACATAAAGCGGAACCAAACGGATTAGCGAGTACACCACGAAAACCACCGGAATATGCAGCGCCGGCCGCGCCAATAAGGGTGCCGGAGCCAAACCAGGTTGCGAACACAGTAAAAACACATAAACCCAGCGGCAACCGCCTTCCTGCAACAATGAAATCGGCACTGTTTTGAACACTGCGACTGGCGAAAATACTGATGCCGACCAGAATGGCCACATAGATTAGCGCACCAATAATAATGAGATTATTTGGCTGCAAATTCTAATTTCCTATTTGTATAGAAGAACCAAATTTCAACTCATCGCTTAGTAAAAATATTCATACGAAATATTAATAGCTCAATTATATATGAAATATCTTTTGAATAAACACAATTGGTTTCTTTGATGTGTTGCAATAACAAATCAACCATATACGGCGCTATTTTTCAACTGCTCAAACATCAGATTCGTTTATAGATCGATCATTTAATAAGATAAAGATCCTTTTGCGGTGGAGATAAATATTTAACACCGCTCTCTGTAGTAACCGCTTGCTCATGATTCCAAAATAATAAATATTGATCTTCATTTTTATTAGCAGTGGGTGCTGGCATATAGAAAAAGTATTCTAGAACAAAGTGATGATTGGGGGCGAGGGGAACATCATAAGTCCATTCCGGACCATAAGAACCAATTCTAGGGCCAAGGTATATATCGTGTTTCCATTTGCGTGACCCCTTTCCTTTGCCATGACAGTCAATAGAAATTAGAGTCTTATTTTGATCATGGCCCTTCGAATATACTGGAAAATTATTTTTTGGTTGCACCATATGCATCTGGGGCTCAATAACGATAACATCAACTTCAGCAAATTTTTTCTTATAATTCTGTATAATTTCCCTGGAGGTAAGTCCTGCTTTTATTGTTTCCGCAAAGATCTTTTCAATTTTTTGATACTCACTCCAGATCTTTTGTATTTCAGCAGGTGGTTCAGTGTCACCATCTCTCAGAACATAAGCAAATTTCCCCTGACTTGGGGCTGCAATAATATCACCTCCTTGTACAATTGCATTTTCCCATCCAGAACTCCTTCCTCTTTGTGATTCTCCAGTATACATTCGACGAAACGCAACAATATCAACTTCATAGTCTCCAGTGTTACCTAAATTTTCAATTTTGGTTTTACCTGGTTTAATTTCAGAAAATGCTTTATCAACTAGCTTAAGTTCGTTCTGCCTCATACTTTTTAAAAGTTCCACTTCACTTGGAACTGGTGAAATACAGTAATCCATTATTACATATTCTGATGATACCAATCTTGTGGAGTATTTTTTACCAAGTTCTTTAGCCAGTAACCGGTAATCAGTATGAGAGATACCATCTCGAATTATTCTTGTTGTTCCCCAAGGACCAAGTTCATCTCTATAATTAACTGCAATTCGTTTTGGATCACGCTCTTCTACAAATTTTCTCAGACCCTTGAACCTGAAGTCATACTCTGTCTCAGTAGTTGCTAATGGCTCTGTAACAAAAATTGGATCATATATAATATCATAAATTCCAAGTTCATTTATTAAATGACTTTTATCTTCTTCATACTGACGCTGTGTTGCTCCCCAACGTCGCCCCATAACCGCACGCTCAATACGGTTTTCTCCTCGATCAGTGAAAACAAAAATTCCAGATGTGCTACCAAGATCTTCAGCGCCAAAAAGATCGTCTTCTTGAATGTTTAGATCAGGTAATGCATCTCTCATTACATGTATCCACATATCAATCTTATGCTTCCTCATGGCACTAGGTATTATCAGATCAAACTTTTCCTTTCTAATTTGAGTATTAATATTTTCAAGTTTATCACTCTGAAAATTTGTGGTTGAATCTTCCCAAGGAGTATTATTTGCCTGTCTTGTTTTTGATTCGCAAGATGTAAAGACAATTAATATAGTAAGAATTAAGCAAGATGAGTAAATATTAGACATAGAATTATAATCCTTATGCTTGGTTTGACATAATGTTAGTTTGACATAGGTAATATCATTAGTATATTACTGATATATCAAGAGAATTAAAACTTATAGTTAGAACATGAACCGAAACATAATTATTATTTTTTCTATTATTTTTTCTTGCTCAAACGAGACTAACTCAAAACCAAATACATTAGAATCATATCTTGTGAAAAATTTTAGTTATGTTGCTAAAATTGACAGCTTTTATATAGCTGCTGGCAATAGGCGTCCAAAAGAAACAGATGCACCTTCTGCTACTAGTAAAGATGTTTTCGAAATGTCAATCCGTATCTTTGAGAGTTTATTGGATCAAAATGAAGATGGTTTAATAGATAACCCAGCCTTAGTTGAATCCCTTGCATCTAATTTAATGTTTCTGATTGATCATACAGATGTAACTAATATTGAAGAAGAAAAAATTGAAGCATTACATGGAAACTATGTTATGACAATGAAATCAGACATTTGGCCGTACATGCCATCTTTCCATTATTCTGATTGTAGTTTAGGAATCTCATCTTTGAATACATCCTTATGGAGACCGGATACTTATAATGCTCTTTGGGAAGAATGTTTTCATACAATCACTGAAGCACAAAACCGTATTTCACCTGATTTCAGCTTTGCGCCTAATTCAATTTTAGGTGGGTATATGCAGAGTGATATAAATGCTGGTACTTATGATATATCTGAACAGAATGCGTTAGAAGATGATGGATATGATTTCATTACCGGAGTAAATGAATATGTACATCAGATTTGGTTAATAAATCTATGCGGGTCAAAAAATATCCTGAATGAATACCAGCTTGAAGTTTTATCACATTTTAGCAATCTAGGGATTCCACTCTCAATAAATCCAGATTATAGTTTCGAATTAGCAAAAATAATAAAATAAATATGACTATTTTTCAAAATAAAACCAATTTCTTATCTATATTTTTTCAACTTATTATAATTTCTTCACCCCATTATTCTTGTTCAGATAATGAACGATTTGAGACCACAACCAATTATTCAAATCTAGTTTCTCTTTTCAAAGAATTTCGTGAATTTCAGCGACCTTCCATAGTTGATGGTGTTCCAGATTATTCAAAGAATACTATGAAATTGCAGTACAGAGGATTAAAAACTTTTCAGAAAAAATTGGCTACTATTGATACAGCTGGATGGTCAATAACAAAACAAGTAGATTATCATCTGGTACGTGCTGAGATGAATGGATTGGATTTTCATCATCGTGTTCTTAGACCATGGTCACGCGATCCCTGTTTTTATAGTATACGTCCTGGCATGACGGATCCACTTGATATTGAAGGTGTCCTCCCCAATCCTGAATCATTCCCATTATCAGATGATGATCTGGATATATTGAATGAGAAATTAAAAAAAGTTCCAAAAATTTACTCTCAAGCAATAGATAACCTATTCAATCCTGCTAAAGATCTAGCCACTCTTGCTATTCATTTTACTAAAGAAGATGTTATGCTATTAGACGATCTTACGAATAATCTCAAAGTACATCATCCCACCTTACTTTTAGAAGTGAAGAATGCGAGGGATGCTGTTCAAAATTATCTAGATTGGTTAATTGAAAATGAACCATTACTAACAGAACCAGCCGGATTAGGAGCAAATGAGTATAATTGGTGGTTAAAAAATGTCCATTTGGTGCCATATACAATTGAAGAAATAATTGATAAGGTGAAAATGGAAGATTACCGTCTGTATACCATGTTAAAATTAGAAGAGAATCGAAATAAAGATATACCAGACCTGAAACCAGTTAAATCTTATCGGGCATATCGAGATCTTGTAAGAGGTGCGGTAGACCATCTGATGGAATTTATTGTTTCAAATGAAATATTCACAGTTGAAGAGAATATAGATATAGAAAAATATTGGGCAGCTAGAAAATCGGCATTTCGCACAGGAAATGATGAGATGGGTGTCCCAGACTATTTTTCTTATTATGTGCAAAGAGAACCCGTTCCTCATGAAGCACATGAAGGTCTTGGTCATGATTTTGAATGGCAAAGATTAGAGAATGATCAGCGAGAAATACGCGGTATTAGACGGCTTTTTTTTATTGAATGGATAAGAGATGAAGGCTGGGCATTTGCTTTGGAAGAATTATTAATGCATGCTGGGGTATTGGATGGTAGGTCTAGAAGGGGTAGAGAAATAGTTTATGAACAGGCTATATTTCGCAATTGTCGTGCACTGATGGATCTTAAGATGCATACTAGAGAATTAAATTTAGATGAAGCTATGGATTTTTGTATTGATTGTGCACCGCATGGTGAATTTTTAGATGATAGCCATCATTTGTGGTACGAAGCGCGAACTACTTTACGCATACCTGGTTGGCATATGGGTATGGTTATTGGGAAAATTCAATTAATGAAATTGTTCAGAGATAGAGCCAAACAATTGGAAACGGAATTTAGTCTAAAACAGTTTTTGGACCAGTTTATATCAACCGGATTTATTCCAATTTCACTAATACGATGGGAGATGACTGGTTTGAATGATGAAATAAAATTATTAACAAAATAAAATAATAATTATACATTAAATATAGGGAAATAAAATATGGAATACAGATCACTTGGTAGAACAGGGGTCATGGTTTCACCAATAGGTCTAGGTTCTGATAATTTTGGTGATGCAACATCAGCAAAAGATGCGGAAATAATTATTAATAGAGCTCTAGATGCTGGAATAAATCTAATTGATACTGGAGACATATATTGCGAAGGCGAAAGCGAACGAATAATTGGTAGAACAATTAGAAATAACAAAAAAAGAGATCATGTTATAATAGCAACCAAAGTTGATCATGGTCGTCGACGGATCGGTGTATCGCTTGATGAACACAAACCAAGCTATGGTCCAAATGATCATGGCCACACGCGACTAAATATAATTCGTGCTTGTGAGAATTCCTTAAAACGGTTGAAAACAGATTATATAGATATATATCAATTACATCGGCATTCACCTAATATACCAATTGATGAAACATTAAGGGCATTAGATGATTTAGTAACCCAAGGTAAAATAAGATATATCGGCTGTTCAACACATCCCGCATGGGCAGTTATGGAATCTATTATGGTTAGTGACTCAAAGAATTTTATACGTTTATCTACTGAACAGCCTCCTTATAATCTATTGGATCGGCGCATTGAAAATGAACTTATCCCTCTTGCTCACAAATATGGTCTTGGCCTTATTACATGGGGTCCTCTAGCAATGGGTATGCTAGCTGGTAGGTATAGCACAACAGTTGAATACCCTAGAAGTTCCCGCGCTGCAAGGCGTGGCGGTTTCTATGCAGATAGGCTAAGTAATAAAGGAATCGATGTCGGTAATAAATTTATCAAAATTTCGGAAGAAATGGGTTTATTAGCGGCTCAACTTGCCCTGTTGTGGTGTAAAGACCAGCCAGGAATAACTGCTCCTCTTATTGGCACTCGAACAATTAAACATTTAGATATATTGCTACCAGTATTAGATATGACACTTGATGATAGTACTCGAAAGGCCTGTGATGAGTTGGTGCCTCCGGGAAGTTTTGTGGCTGACTTTCATAATACTTCATATTGGAACAAGGCCCGCGTCCTTGAATAATTTGTGTTAATTTTATTAAATATATTTTAATAATGGACTGACGCTTGCAGTTGCATTTTAACAGGTAATTTTATGATATGGATTGAAAATAATTTGGAAAGTTGGATGGTACCTGTTAGAAAGATAAACTATCACTTAATCATTTTTCTGTTTAGTGTTCAAGTCCTGGTTGTTTTTAGTCAGGTTATCTGGCGTTTTGTATTTAATGATCCATTTCCCTGGTCGGAAGAATTGGCACGCTATTTACAGGTATGGATAATATTGCTTACATCAACCGTGTGCATCCAAAAGAGCAAGCACCTTGCTATCGATTACCTGACATATAGATTATCATTTAAACTACAACGATTATTTAAACTAATTAGTATGTTAGGTATAACAAGTTACATATTGGTTGTAATAGTATTTGGAATACAATTTATTATATTAGTTGGCGCACAAAAAACACCAGCGTTGCAAGTTCCTATTGGATTAGTCTATTTTGCTTTTCCCATCGCTGGAATCCATATGTTTTTTGAATCTCTTATTATAATGATTAAAGTTAAAAACGCCGACTCTATTGAAGATTTAAATAGAATAAAGGTGGTAGCTAAATGAATATATCTATGGCAAATTGAAATGGTATCACTGCTATTGATCAGTATTTTATTGTTCTTCCTTATAGGTATGCCAATTGCTTTTGCGATGGGTACCGGCACACTAGTGGCACTGGTTTTTGGTAGTGAGTTGCCGCTGACGATCATCCCACAGCGTATGTTTTTTGGATTAAACTCTTGGCTGCTTATGGCTATTCCTTTATTTATGCTTGCCGGGCAATTGATGATACATGGGGGGATGTCCAAGCGATTAGTAGAATTTACAACAGAACTTTTTGGGTTTATTAAAGGTAGCCTGGGATATATTAGTGTTGCAGCATCTATGATCTTTGCAGGTGTTTCTGGCTCATCTGCAGCTGATACAGCCGCTATTGGGTCTATTATGCTTCCAATTATGAAAGAACGTGGGTACAATATGAATTTTGCGACTGCTTTGCAAGCTGCTGCAGGGTCTATTGGTCCAATAATTCCTCCAAGTTTAATGATGATATTAATTGGTTATGTAACAGATACTTCCGTTAGCCAGTTATTCCTAGGAGGGATTATACCAGGCTTGTTAATAGGTATAGGACTAATGATTGTAGTATATATTCATTCTACTAAAGGAGATGAAGCCTACTTACAAACAAGAGAAGAATTAAATATAAAAAGGTTATTTAGAACTGGTATTTCAGCTCTTCCGAGCTTGGGTTTACCGTTCATAATAATTTTTGGGATTGTAGGTGGTGTCTTTACTATCACTGAGGCTGCGGTAATTGCGGTTGTTTATGGTTTTACAGTAGGGATGTTTATCTATAAAGAAATATCAATTAGAGATGTGCCAAAAATATTATTCGAATCTGCAGAGTTAGCTTCGATAATTCTTTTTATACAAACAACAGCATTCTTGTTCGCTTGGTTGATTACAGTAAACGAACTTCCAGCTAATCTTTCGTATGCTTTGCTAAGTATAATTTCTTCTAAGACGGGGTTTTATATAATATATATCATGCTTCTTCTTTTAGTAGGCATGTTCATGGAAAGTTTTTCCGCAACCATTATTTTTATACCATTGATTTTTCCTATTGCGCAAAGTTTTGGTGTTGATCCTGTACATTTTGGTGTTGTGACAACTGTGGGTTGGGCGATTGGATATATTACTCCACCGTTTGGTGCGACATTATTCGTTTCCTGTAGTTTGACAGATACATCTATAAGGGAGGTTACTCCGCACATACTACCCATAGTGATTGCAATGCTGGTTGTTTTATTAATCATTACCTTTTATCCAGTTATTGTTTTATGGCTTCCACGTCTTTTTATTTAACTAACTCAAAAGGTTTTATGTTATAACAGTATGAGAGATATTATGTCGAAAATTATTATTAGTTTTATTTTTCTTATCTTTTCGTGCAGTAGTAAAGAAGATATTTTTAAAATAAAAGTGGCATCATCAGCGCCATTGGAAGAAGCGGGTTCACAAGCACTACTTAAGTTTACAAAAATGGTTAATGAACGTTCAAAGGGTAGAATAGAAGCTAAATTATATGCAAACGGTGCTCTTGGTAATAATCGTGATGTAAGTGAGGGCTTGTTGATTGGAAGCATTGAAATGCAAATGGCTTCAAGCTCACCATTAGCAGTTTTTGTTCCTTCTTTAAATATTTTTGAGATGCCATTTCTTTTTGAAAATAATGCCCATATGTTTGCGGTTCTAGATTCTGATATTGGAAATCAATATCGTTCTGATTTTGAAGCGGCAGGGTTTCATTTATTGGGTTATTTTACTTTTGGCGTAAGGCATATAATGACTACCTCCAAGCCTATTAATACAATTACTGATTTAAATGGATTAAAAATTCGGACAATGGAAAGTAAACCACATCTCGATAGTTTTAAGGCTTTTGGAGCTAGTCCTTTACCCATGGCCTACAGTGAATTATACACCGGATTAGAAACAGGTATAATTGATGGTGCTGAAGCGGCTAATTCAAACTATTATTCAAAGAAATTTTATGAAGTAGCACCGTATTGGGCACAGATTGGGTGGTTACACCTTGTTGCTCCAGTAATTATGAGTAAAGTGTTCTATGATAGATTACCAAAGGATTTGCAACACATTGTTAATAAGACATTAGCTGAGCTTATCAATTATGAAAGGGAACTGTACACGGATATAAGTAAAAATAGATTAGAACAATTAAAGGAGCTTGGTATTATTATTACTTATCCTGACTCGGAACCTTTTCGAAAGGCAGCGCAAGATGTTTACAATGAATGGTCGGATAAAGTTGGCGGGTGGGAACTGATCAATAAGATACAGAATCTCGACTATTAAAGATGAAGGTGGCGTATTAGAATTGGTTGAGGATTAGTGAGAAAATTCTCAATTCTCACCTTCTTAGATAGTATGTGGTGAGAATCACCACCACACCTGTTTCTACTCTCTATGGAATTATCTGAGACTAAAAGACTGAAGCATATATGAAGCAGATTGCGTACCTTTTAGGGGACAGAGTTCCGCCTATAGGTAGTTCACAAAAGATTTTAAGTTATTAGTAGTTGTAATAACGGATACACCTTTATCAGATGATGAATGGAATAGGGTGGATGCTACTGTTGAATGGTTTTTTAAAAAAGGAGATGATGGTACATATCTCTATAATTTTTGGGTGGCTACAAATGGTGTAGGTTCCATTACAATAGAAAATTGAATACTATATAAAATTACAATTATCCTTTTTTTTCAATAATCAGGACATCCTCTATCCAAAACCATCATTGTTGTAACTCAAAACAAACTTCAATGGTATGACTTCGCGTTTTGCTCTTGTGCGCTACGTCACATTCTCAAATCTGGAGAATTAGTATTTATCTTTTTACTAATATGTTTCCACTAATGCGGGATAGGGCAACTGAGCGGTTCCTACTTTTTTTTCAAAAAAAATATCTCCCAATCGTTTGGAGTCTATTTACCAAAGTGCGTAATTTCTGCGCTTGAAAATCAATAATCATTAGGAATACAAATGAGCAAATATATTTTTACGTCTGAATCAGTATCTGAAGGGCATCCAGATAAAGTCTGTGATGCGATTTCCGATGCGATTT
>Ga0187833_10006240_pt1 | contig 11071 bp, 10 predicted proteins | sample ETNtaG_37_FD_167968 | JGI IMG/M metagenome (GOLD analysis project Ga0187833, IMG submission 167968) | Marine microbial and viral communities from oxygen minimum zone, Eastern Pacific Ocean - ETNP2014_SV_400_PacBio MetaG (Illumina Assembly) | ecosystem: Environmental > Aquatic > Marine > Hypoxic... | reverse complement strand
TGCACCTCGTCAGATAATGTACGGCGGAGAGCATGTTCCTGCATTTCAAATCCCATAATATACTTCCTGGTATTCTGAATTATTCATCAACATATTAAATGAGTTAAAACAAACTGATTCCGTCATTGGTCTCCTTTAGAAGGGATGGCAACTCAGCGAACCACCTTAATTGAAAGAGTTGTTTTACGAGTCCGTTCGTTTTCTGTAAAAGATGTGGTCCCCTAACTGAATGGTCCTTGTAAGACCCTTGATCCACCAAGGTTTGACATAGACAGCATGGTAATGAGTTGCACCTTGTGTAAAATCTTCCTTACTACGGGAAAATACAAGTAATGCTATTCTTCTACTTTCCTTGTAAACTCTATGGTTACGAATTCGGTCTGACTTTCCGTCGCAATGCCATGAAAACTGACACAGACGGGGATTCTTCCCTGCCCTGGGGCCCTGATGAACCACTCCACAGATGGTATTTGGAAAATCTGGACTGTCTACACGGTTTAAGGTAGCCTGTGCAACTCCGATTTTTCCATACTCATCTTGAGTAGAAGCCTCAAAGTAGATATTTTGTATCATGCATTCAAGTTCCTCCTCAGGAAGAGGAGTTCCAGATGGATTATAGATATTAGGTATGTATTTGTGATCTGAAGGAACGCCGATCCCTACAAAAAATAGGAATAGCGTAAAGAGTACTACAAAAATTTTCATAAAATTAGATTTCTGCTCTCTCTAAGGTGGTTAATAACTCGCTCGTAGCTTGCCATAGACCACCTTGAGGAGCGTTGCACTGTGGATTATAAGATACCAGAAGGGTGTTTCTCCTCCCTGCAACAGGTTAAAGCTATGTTAATCTCTACACGTAATAAATCAGCACATATCGACAAATTGAATGTCACTTGAACTGCTAGAGATTATTATTTAGTCTCTGCGGTTTCGGCAGCCTGTGACACTAGCGTATCAAATTGTTTGCGCAAATTTTCAGAGCCACGTGCATAGTTTTCACGTAATTGAGCAACCCACTTTTTTTCTAAACCAAGGTTACTTTTTAAACTGTTATCGATATTGCTTTCCAGCATTTCACGATTTTTCTTAACCACTTCGTCAATGTTGTCCTGATAGAGCTTCTCTGCCTGTTCCATCAACTGCTTTGATTCAGGCCAGTAAGCCTGGCTCAATTCGATAGTCATCGATTTAAACTGCTCTTTTTGATTTTCCCACTTTTGAGTAAGGTTGCTTTCCAATTCCTGGAATTGCTTCCTGGCCTCAGCAATGTTTGTATCCCGAGTTGCAATACCCTGCTCGTACATTGAAAAGGTATTGTCAATAGCTGCGTTTCCCCAGTTAAGGAATGTCTCCATGCCATCATTGACGGCCTTCTGGGTGTTTTTTAAGTAATCTGTCTTGTCAATCATATTTACCTTTATTGGACAATGGTTTATCTTCATCAAGGTCACTGGATACATTCCAGTGATTTAGTATCTCTATTATTGTGCATATGCACAAGTTTGTCAACAATTATTTTTGCATACGCACAATTAATGATATAATTAATTGATATGATGTACTAAAATAATTAATTTTTTCTGCTTCCAATTGACCTGACCACACTTATTCAAATTCAAAATAGGAATATCGATGTTTCCAGATGTTGAAGAAGCAGAACTCATGGACTAATTTAATATCTCGTGTAGAAATTATTATTTAGTCGCTGCGGTTTAAACAGCCTGTGACGTTAGCGAATCAAATTGCTTGCGCGCATTCTCAGAGCCACGTACAAAGTTTTTGCGTAATTGAGCAACGGACTTTTTTTCTATATTAAGGTTACTTTTTACACTGCTATCGATATTGCTTTCCAGCATTTTACGATTTTTATTAAACACATCGTAGCTGTCCTGATAGAGCTTCTCTGCCTGTTCCATCAACTGCTTTGATTCAGGCCAGTACGTCTCGCTTAATTTTAGAGCCGTCGATTTAAACTGCTCTTTTTGATTTTCCCACTTTTGAGTCAGGTTGCTTTCTAATTCCTCAAATTGCTTCCTGGCCTCTGCAATGTTTGTATCCCGAGCTGCAATACCCTGCTCGTATATTGAAAAGCTATTGTCAATAGCTGAGTTTCCTAAGTTAAGGAATGTCTCCATGCCATCATTGACGGCTTTCTGGGTGTTTTTTATGTAATCTGTCTTGTCAATCATATTTACCTTTATTGGACAATGGTTTATCTTCATCGAGATCACCGGATACATTCCAGTGATTTAATACTTTTAATTATAGTGCATATGCACAAGTTTGTCAACAATTATTTTTGCATATGCACAATTAATTGCATAAACATATGATATTATATACTAAAAAAATTAAATAAATTATTGATTTAAATTAATCTCAACACTTATTCGCATTCGAAGTAGGAATATCGATGTTTCCAGGTGTTGAAGAAGCAGAACTCATTGACTGATTTAGTGCCTCGTGTTCTGCTAGAGATTATTTTTTAGTTGCTTTGCTTTTATTAGCTGCAACCTTTACAGCAGCCTGTGGCTTCTGTTTATTAAATTGCTTTCGCATATTTTTAGCGCCAAGTGCATAGTTTTCACGTAATTGATCAACCGACTTTTTTTCTATATCAAGGTTAGTTTTTAAACTAGTATCGATATTGCTTTCCAGCATTTCACGATTTTTTTCAAAAACTTCATTAAGGTTGAGCTTCTCTGGCTGTTCAATCAACTGCTTTGATTCAGGCCAGTAGGCACCGCTTAATTCGACAGCCACCGATTTAAACAGATTTTTTTGATTATTCAAATTATGAGTAAGGTTGCTTTCCAGTTCTTTAAATAGCTTCCTAGCTACTGCTATGCTTGACTCCTGAGCCGCAATACCCTGCTCGTACATCGAAAAGCTATTGTCAATAGATGCGTTTCCCCAGTCAAGTAATGTCTCCATGCCTTCATAGACGGCTTTTTGGGTGTTTTTTATGTAATCTGTCTTGTCAATCATATTTACCTTTCTTGGACAAGGTTTATCTTCATCAAGGTCACCGAATACATTCCAGTGATTTAATGCTTTTAATTATAGTGCACATGCACAAGTTTGTCAACAATTATTTTTGCATACGCACAATTAATTACATAAACATATGATATAATAAACTAAAATAATTAATTAATTTCTGTTCTCAATTGATCTGACAACGCCTATTCACATTCGAAGTGAGGGATGTCAACAATTTCTAGTGTCGAAGAAGGAGGCAGCATTATCCTGAGCTGAGGGTATCAGTTGAAAATAAAACTGCAATGAACATTGCAGTTGGTTTCCCCTTTACTTCTAATTTAACAGCACCACAAAAACAACCACCTATTATTTTTCATCAGGCATTTCGACTCCTTTTATGAATTACTTCATTCAGGTAATTACTGAACTAAAAAAAGAAAACATTAATTCAAAACATAAAAGACACGCATGCTGGACCTAATAATATATTCTTCAAGACTTTTATGTTCTTGGTCTTAAAATAGATTTTCAGTATTTGGTGATTTTACTTGTAGGGTATCTGACAGTGAGGAATTAGTGGGAGTTACTCACAGCAAAAGATTGGGATGGTTTTGATTAATTCATTAGGAAAAAACTCTTGTCTATCTTATCTATTTATTTGGCATTCCTGCCTTAACCAGGCCTTCGAGAAAAAAACTTCATTGATAATTGTGAGGGAGACTACCTCTTAAAGTAAATAATTTTCACCAACTTGGTTTTGTACCTGTGGGCTGGGCGATCCCGTCTATGATCAGTTTAGGATCGGTACCGACATCAATGATTTCCGGACGACTGGCCAAGTATTCTTTCACTCCAGAAAGATTTTTCACTGCCACCATAAAATCCAGTACCGATGGGTAAGCATTCAGAATATCCTGCTGAAGAATAGTTGCTAATGAAAAGTGATGATAGACTGAAAAATCACAGTAGTAAGGTTGTGATCCAAAAAAGAAGGGCCCCTCGTCACTTTGTTCCAGTTGTCTAGTGAAGTTCTTCAGAATTACGGGGAAACTGCTTAGAAAATTCTCTTTTAATTTTAAATGATCCTCCCCTATTCTGACGTTAACTGTAGGGTTCAGGGGTGCAAAAAGTTCCTGAGACTGTTCGAAAACGGCATCCACCCTAGCTGCCAGCAGGTGGTCCTCCGGCATGGTTCCTGTCAACTTTGCCAAATAGCGCACGATAGCTCCGCTCTGCCAGATATGAACCGTTTCGTTCACCACCAGCACAGGCAGTTGCCCAAAGGCGACCTCCAACTTCGCCTCAGACCAGGGTTTGCCATAATAATCCCAGGCCATTTCATAACGGTACTCTACCCCGGCATAATGCATCATCATCTGCGGTGATTCAGCCAGTGCTCTCAGGTTGAAATAGATTAACTCCAACTTGTGATGTTCGCTCATTGCTCTTTCCTTTCTGTCTTCGTGTTCATATTGATCCTGTTCGGCACTCAACACACCAAACTAAGTCTCAGGTTCCCATCCTGCTTTAACCAAACCTTCGATAATTGGATCTGTCAGCATCGAATTCGGAACAAAGATTTGTCGAAAATTATCCCTTGTCTTCAGATTCGGTCGAAGTGAAAGGTATCGATTTAAGGCGGATTTAGCTTCCTCAACAACACCAAGATGACCCAGAGCTGCCGCTCGCCAGCCTAACATGTGTCCTTGATCGGGATGATATTGCAATGCTTTGTCACTGGCATCCAGAGCCTCTTGGTATCTCTTCTGTCCGAGATATGAACAATACAAGGCACCATATATTCGTTCCAATTCAGGGTCAACAGGACTCAATTCAAAAGCTTTCAAGATAGAAATTTCCGATTCTTGGAATTTTCCAGCATGAGCTTGAATCAAGCCCAACCACCAATTACTCAATGTAAAACTGGGATTGAACTGGACCGCTCGTTCTGCATAATTTAATGCATTGGGGAAATCACCACTGAAAAAATAATGGGCCGCTAAGCCGATCAATGCCACAGGATTTTCAGGATTTAATGTTTCAGCTTTACGTCCATGGACCTTCATCATCTCCAAGGTTACTTTGGAATCACCAGTGGTGAAGTGTACCAAATCCCAAAATCCACAAAGAGCCAAATAGGCATAAGCATCGGAAAGAGTATCATCTAGATCAATGGCCTTTTCAAAGTGGAGGCGAGCCTCTTTAAGCCCTTGATTATCAAGATCTGAATAATTTCTATCATTATACAATTTCAACCCTTGTAAATATTCTTCCCAAGCACTCATGCTTTGAGGTCTACTGCGGCTCAGTCTTTTCAGTTCATGACCTGTCACCGATGGCGAAACCCTGCGGGCAATTGCCTCGGAAACTTCGTCCTGCACGTCAAAGAGGTCCTCCAGAGTGCGGTCCCACTTTTCTGACCAGAGGTGGTGGTCCTCCTCCGCGTCAATGAGCTGCGCGGTGATGCGCACTCGGTTCCCCCCTTTGCGTACGCTGCCCTCTACGATGTAGCGCGCGCCGAGTTCGCTTGCAACTTGCTTGAGGTTGTGTGACTGCCCCCGAAAGGTGAAGCTTGAGTTGCGGGAAATTACCGGGAAGGTACGCCATAGCGAGAGGTTGGTGATAATGTCCTCCGTGATGCCATCAGCGAAGTACTCCTGCTCCGGATCACCGCCCATGTTTGTGAATGGTAAAACTGCAATTGCAGGAGGTTTTTCGGTTGAAGGTTGTTGTCCAGCTGTGGATTCTTGAAGTTTTCTTTGAGATGTACCATCAAGTGTAACATCAACTGCATGCACAACTGTATTTTTAACAGTCTGCTCTCCTAAATCGTGAAATTGAAAGTCTGTCTTCTTGTTAACTATCTCGTGAACATTTTTTGCCAGACATACTCCTCCTGGCTGCGCAAGTGCCTCCAACCGTGCAGCGACATTGACACCTTCACCATAAAGATTATCACCCTCGATTACCACATCCCCCATATTGATACCAATTCGGAACTCCATCTGTTCCTCTTCAGGGACGGAATTGTTACGCTCTTTTATAGTGTTTTGAAACTCTGAACCACATATTACTGCTTCGACCGCACTCTGGAACTCTACAAGGACTGAGTCTCCAGCGGTGTTAAATATACGCCCGTGATATTCTTCTACTAATCCATCAATGATACTTCGGCAAACCTTAAGATTCTTGAGTGTCTGATCCTCGTTTTCTTCCATCTTCGTACTGTAACCCACAACATCTGTGGCTAGAATTACTGCAAGTTTTCTTCTAGGACTTGACTCTGCCATAATAGCATTTATCAGAAAAAGGAGCTAAAAAGTAAAAAACTTGCCCTCTTTATGTAATAGAAAGTGTTTAGTTTTTAAGTGGTAATATATGTCAATCCAATATATAACACCAATCGGTTTGTTTTACAAGAATTGAGGAAGGCTTGTGGGGCAGGATTCTTAATTATGATTAGCTATATATATATTCAAATGATGTATTTTACAAAATGAGGAAATTTGCTTGGAGGGTGTCTGACTATGGAGAGTTAGTGGGGGGGGTAACCTCGTAATATGAAGTTCCATTGTGTAAATACCATTTCAGATGCACTTTAGAAACTTTAGAATCGGAATTTGTTTCCAGTACGATAGATAGCACATATGTTTTTCTAAAATTGTCATTTCCCATAGGATTGGTTAAACTTAGATCATAGTAACTCGATGTTTTTGTTTTTTCTTTTTAATACAAAAACAAGTATAGTTTATTTTTTACTCATTACTATTTTAGTATGTAGTCAATAATTTTTGTGAAAAAAATTTCATAGTTGATGGATGATTAATGGTCACATCTCGTTCCTCTAAGAGGTAAATAACTAGGATATACTGGGAAAAGACAGGAAGCAATGACGGCTATAGTATATTGATATTATTATCCTTATTTATCTTTACTATTCCAACATATGAGACTTCGAATCTGAATGTTGGGAGTTCGAGTCTCTCCACCCGCACCAGTCATACCAACGGATTACACAGATCTAATTCCCTTCAAACTACTAAATTGTGCCACCTTAAAAATGCCTGATATGCAAAATGTATTTCCAAGTCTGATGAAGGCTTCACGCAGATCACTTTATTTTCCGTTTTCCCTGGGACATTTTGCCAACGACATCGTACCTTGTTCGGTGGTTGTTCTGGCTCCAGCAATCGCAATGGAAATGGGACTTAACCCGATGGAGGTTGGGTTGTTGCTGACCCTTCACAGTTTCGGCAGTGCTCTGGGTTATCTCCCGTCCGGTTTACTGGCAGATTCTTTCAGGAATCGGGGAAACCTTCTGATGCTTACCTTCTGGTGGGTCGGACTCGGTTACCTGTTCGCTTCCTGGGCCCCTGGATTCTGGTCCCTGGCGCTTCTGTTTGCGTTAGCGGGCTGCGGGGACGCGGCCTGGCATCCGTTGGCGACGGCCATACTGGTGCAGTCTAACCCGCAAAACCGGGGACAAGCTTTGGGGTTACATGCCATAGGCGGAACTCTTTCCGCAGTGATCGGCCCGGTGATAGTCGGGGTTCTGCTGGCTTCAATGGACTGGCGTGAGGCCCTGCACTGGCTCATCCTGCCAACCCTGCTGGTCGGTGTCCTCTTTCTTTGGATCCGGAAATGGGTACCAGAACAGCCGCAGCGCAAGGCTTTTTCGAAGGAAGATCTTCAGCATCTCTGGAAAACCTGGACTAAAAAAAGAGGGCTCTTGATCATTTGCCTGATCAGCAGCTACCACATGTCGCTGGTGGCCCTGATGAGCATGATTCCACTCTACCTCAGAGAATTTCACGGATTAAGTTCCGCCATGACAGGTTTGGCTTTTGGAATGATGGTCCTTTTCGGGGCTTTTATGCAGCCTCTGATGGGAAGGTTCTCGGATCGTGCAGGCAGACGCAGGGTGATCGTTTTTGGCATTGCCACTGCGGCTGTATGCGCTTTCATGATACCGGTTCTGGAAAACTTCGGGCTGCTGTCGATGATCATCATGTTCCTGCTGGTAGGTGTCGGACTGCTCGAGGGGGTCCGCTCATCGGTACTGGCCGCGGCAGTGGAATTCACCGGAAACCGCGAAGGCACCACCCTCGGATTTGCCTTCACCCTGATGGATGGACTCGGTGCCTTTGGAGCTCTGCTTGCAGGATGGGCCGCAGGAATCCAGTTCAGTCATGCGTTCCTACTGGCCGGGATACTTTGTACTTTTTCGCTGATTCTTTGTTTTTCCGTTTCTCTGCGTTCCGCCAGTGTGGAAAACCCAATCTGATAAAACATGAGTAAAAGCAGATGGCTAGATTGAGATGTATGAGAAGCATGAACTTGAGTAAAGAGGGATAGGGGGGAGCGCACTGGCCCCATCCTTCTATACATAAAGTAGTTAGTCTGATTTATGCCTAGATGCCCTCACTAATTCTTCACAGTCAGATGTCCTCCAAGTAAAATTCCCAATTTTTGCATAACAAACAGATTTATGTTATTTATTTAGTTCTCCTAATACACCAACAAGTAGTATTTTACTTTTGGTATTGAGTCAAATATGAAAAATGTTTTATTCGTTTTATTAATCTTCTGTTTTAGTCTCACCTTTATCTCCTGTGCAGAAAAAGATGAACATTCAATATTTGATGTCGCCCCCTCGGCTCCGTCCGGTTTGACAGCGACTGGCGGAGCTATCCAGGTCAAGCTTAACTGGACTGCCTCCCCAGGGGCGAGCAGTTACAAGGTGTATTGGGACAACGCTACAGGAGTGAGTTCTTCAAGTACAGCCATAACCGGCATCAGCACAGATTACTACACTCATAGCGGTCTGGAGATTGACACGACTTATTATTACAAGGTTGCTCCCGTTAATTCTTACGGCACAGGTTCGCTTACCAGTGAGGTCAACGCAACTACAAACAAATACGTAAGCACTACTACAAAAGCTTCCGGGAGTATCACAGTGGGGAGTAATACATTGTCAGGAGTTTATGGAAGTGAATGTTTAACCTCTGCCTCGATTATTTCATATTATAAGTACATAGGTTATTGGCCTTCTGAAGTAATTGCTTATGGTCATGTGTTTGTTGTAACCGCTAGTGACAGCATTTCCGTTGAATTGCATTCCTTTACAGATACGTCATGCAGTCTCTCATCAGTGATTACTAAGACCTTGAGTAATAATGTTACGGTTGGGAGCGCGTCAGGATCTAACTATCCTGTGACTTATAATAATAGAACACAAAAACTTACAGTCAATTCGACTGCTGCTGAAACAACTCTGGAAGCACTCCTTAATTCAATTGACTTTACAGTGGGAACAGAGAAAGAATTGTCCATGACGGGAGTACTTAGATATGGTTTGTGGACTCTGTCTGGTACAACCTTGTATCTGGCAAATGATTCCTCATCAATAGCTCCTACTTCTGCTGGTACTGTGCCCTTACGTTAAGTAGTGAATCATATATGAAATTGATAATTGTGAAAATACTATTTTTTGGACTTATCTAAGCTGATCAATCTTTGGGTAAAAAGCTGTTCAAAAAACTGTCTTTTCAAGAACCAACTTTGTGTTCCGCCACAGACAATATTCACTAGACGTTCGGATATGAAGAAAACTCTGTGAATTTGAATGCCCTCAAGTCGATACTATACTTCCCTGTAATAATTAACTAAAGCATGGCGGCCAGAGGTGGAATTGAACCACCGACACACGCGGATTTTCAGATTGAATTTTTTTGGGTAATATGAATTGCTATTAATTTTAGAATTACAGTCAATTAAAGCAAAAACCATTGTTATTGAGTGATTCCTGTTTTTAGGCAATAATTTGTTTATAGACACCTATATTGACACCTAATATTTCCCTCGTGAGTGCGTGCGTTTAGTGCTGCACGTGAACTCAACAATGTTCACAATAGTCCACTAAATTCTTCAACATAAGACACCCCACTCCAAGTAAAGTCACTAATTCTTGTATAACTACCATCAGGCCCTTTGTAATCTTAGGTCTAAGCAATATTTCGCGTAGAAAATTTTGGAACAATGAATGCACATACGTTTGGGCTTGGTATGCCCTCAGCCCGCCAAGTTAGAGGGACATAAAATCTCTGCAGTAGAAACAAATTTTCATGCACTCTCAGACCAGACTATTTTTAATCAAATGGGAACCCATAGGCAGGCTTTATTGATGTCAATAATTAAAATGATCCCAATAACATTAATGGGCCTGTTTCTTCTTGGATGTACAGCAGAAAATTCAGGGAGAGTTCTAGCGGATAAGAGGTGTGGTGTGGATTCCTTTTGGTCAAACATCTATTTTCGCTGTTTGAAAGTCAAAGGTGAAGTAATTAAACGGGAGACTATGAATGTTTCAAAGAAAGATAAAAAATGTGGTATTGCCTGTCAGTCGCGCAAAGATCAAATGGAACGGGGGCGTAGGAGTGCACTAAAACATGGAAGGCGGATTGATGACCATTGGCATGATCGTAATACTGGCTCATTAAGACTTAGACATATGAATGGTACAACTACATTTGAGAATGCAAAGGCTGTAAATAATTCAATGGCAATTATTTTGAATAGATGGGGATTAGGGGTGACTAATGAACAGACCCAAGAAACATATCCTGACAGTACATTAGTTGAAATGAATAACCAATATTTAGATTTCTCTTACACTTTTAATCTCTCTAAAACAACAGGTGATTCTTTGACCTTGACTCTTGGGGCTGGGATACCAAGTGGTGAAATGAAAGTCACTACAATCACAAATACAGAATATAGGTCTACTACTGCATCTGGTGGTGGTTATTTTGCTGTTTTAGGAATTGAGTTATGGATCTTTGAATTACTTGCAGGTTATAGAGTAAGTAGTGTAGAGTTTTCAGAATTTGAATCAAGTTCTTCCTCTCCCCTTGATGAAACTTATAAGGTTTCTGGCAGGCATTCTATGATTGGTTTAGGTCTAAAATTTTAGTGAACGTGGGAAATAATAAATTAACAGGCTTCATCATTATCTTTTCTTTCCTTGCTTTAGGGTGTGGAAGGGATAGTTACAACTCAAATAGAGAGGAATTTTCAATTGATCTTT
>Ga0187833_10006236_pt1 | contig 11076 bp, 16 predicted proteins | sample ETNtaG_37_FD_167968 | JGI IMG/M metagenome (GOLD analysis project Ga0187833, IMG submission 167968) | Marine microbial and viral communities from oxygen minimum zone, Eastern Pacific Ocean - ETNP2014_SV_400_PacBio MetaG (Illumina Assembly) | ecosystem: Environmental > Aquatic > Marine > Hypoxic... | reverse complement strand
GGTATATAAAAAAGCAAAACCAATTACAAAAACAATTAAACTAATAAACCAAGCTTATGAATTGGGTTTTATAATTACTATATTTACTGGTAGGTTTTATGGGAAATGTGCTGGTAATTTAAAAAGGTACATGACCAAATACAATTCCTGATACAGCAACAACTTTGTCTGGGTGTTTTTTTACCATTCCATTCCATGCTGCATGCATGAATGTTGCTAGGAGGACTATAAAAAAAACTTCAGGATCCATAATTAATAAATCCTAATTATATCTTTTGCTAAAATATAGCCAGTTTTATTTGACCTTAGATCGTATAAAAGAAGACAAATGATCTATAACAAAAATAGTTACGAAGATTATAATTATTATTGCAGAAACTTTTTGATATTCAAACATTCTAAATGAAGATTGCAATTCATACCCAATACCTCCGGCGCCTACAATTCCCAGCATCGTGGCCATTCTAATATTTCGATCAAGAATATATAAATTGTTTGCAATAAAGGATGGTATTATTTGAGGTATCACAGCAAAAGATATTATTTGTCTCTTAGAAGCCCCTGAAGATTTTAAAGCTTCCACGGGTCCTTTATTAATATGTTCAATATCTTCTGCGTAAAATTTTGCTAAAAATCCCATTGTATGAATGCCTAGCGCAAGTACCCCAGGAATAGCTCCAAATCCAACTGCAATTACAAGAATCATTGCTATTATAAATTCAGGAATTGCTCTAAAAAAAATTGTTATAATTCTTGCAATTAAAAAAACTCCGTAATTAGGTGCTAAATTTCTTGCAGAAAATAACCCCACAGGTATTGACAAAGCTATTGCAATAAAAGTTCCTAAAAATGCTATTTCAATAGTTTCAAACATTGCATAAATCAAATTTTTTAAATTTGAAAAATCTGGTGGTAACATTCTGTTGATAATGTCTCCAAAATATTTGGAAGAATCAGAAAATAATTCAATAAAATTTATTTCTAAATCTATTACAACAAAAGTTAGAACAGATATCAGAGAAATAATAAAAAAATATGTTTTCCATGTCCATTGCGGTCTTAAATACTTTTCAAGATGTTTTTTTTTATTGTTTACTTCTAATTTAAGAATATTTTTACTAATCATTTTATTTATATATTTGATTAATGCTTGTTCTATTAATGCTTGGCGCTGATTTGTCAAACATAATTATTCCGTCTAACAAACCAACTATTCTATCTGAGTACTGAGCAGCAAGTTCTACCTGGTGCAAATTGCATATAATAGTTATTTTAAATTCTTTATTAATTCTTTTTAATAATGACATAATTAAATCTGCCGCTTTAGGATCTAGACTTGCAACTGGTTCATCTGCCAACAATAATGTTGGTTTTTTTATTATAGCTCTTGCAATACCAACTCTTTGCCTTTGTCCCCAGAAAGTTCATCCGCTCGACTATAAGCTTTATCCAGAAGACCCACGGTTTCTAATGCTTTCAAAGCTTCTAACTTTTGTTCTTTTGTAAACAAGTAAAACATTGAAAAAAACTTACTGCTTGAATTTAAAAGACCAGTTAGCACATTATTAATCGTGGATAAATTATTTACCAAATTAAATTCTTGAAAAATCATTCCTGTTTTTTTTGAACTTCTGGCAAGTAGCTCTTATTTATTTTCTCACTATCAAAAAATATTTCTCCATTATCAATATTCTCCAAGCCATTAATACTTCTCAACAAAGTAGTTTTGCCAGATCCACTTGGACCTAAGATAGATACAAACTCTCCCTTATTTACTTTTAAATCAACTCCTCTAAGAGCCTCCGTTCCTCCCTCAAAAGTTTTTTTGAGATTTTTTATTTCAAGCATATTTAAAAGATATTTTCTTAATTTTTATTTTTTTTCAGCAAGGCCACAACATTTCGCAAGACATCATAGTCCGAATCTTTAACTGATATATAATGAGACATTTTTCCACCATAACCACCTATTTCACCATGTTTATGAGCTTCTAGTACTGCTTTTTTAATTTTTTTTCTATCCTCAGTCGCCAACCAAAGTCTCCTACGAGACTTCGTTGGTTCCTTCGGAGCCTGTTTAAAGTAGGACCCGTTTTTGTTTCCGTTTTTACTCACGTCCAAGATTTCAAGTCTCTTTCCCCCAGGAAAGAATACATTACTCCTTTAGTAAATAACTGAAGCGCGGTAACGCGTGCAGCTGACCAGTACTAATAGCTCAATTGGCTTGATTTATGCACTGAAAAATTTTTTCTTTAAATAGAAATATTGATATTAAAATTTCTTTAACAATTCTCTGGATAATTTATAAACTGACTTTTTAAAGTTGTTTTCAATTATTATGTCTGGGGATTTAGGGAATTCAGCCTTTAAATTTTTACCTACTACATTTTTATAATAACCTTTATAGAAAAATTTATTCTTTTTTTTAATAATATCGCGAATATCGGATTTTATGTAAATTTCAAAATAATTATTAATATTATTTCTGTTCCATTTTCTAACTTTATGAAACAAACTAACCGTTGAAAAAATTACATTGATATTTTTGTCAGTTATATGTTTACGAAATTTACCGTAACTCAAAGCGTACTTTAATCTGTGCTTTCTGGAAAACTTATTGTAATTAAATATTTTTCTTAAGTCATCGCCGCTTACTGTTATAGTTGGGACATACCTTCTTGACACTGTTTTTTTAATATTTTCAGCAATTGTTGTTTTGCCCGATCCAGATAAACCAGTAATCCAAAACAAGATTCCCTTATTTTTTCTTATTTTTTTCATATCAACATATAGTTGTTTTCAATTTATTGACCCATGATCATGTATAGACATTTAATTTTAAAAAAACCTTCTTTACTGTTCAATTGTTGAACTGTATAAATGTTCAACAATTGAACATATTTATGGATGATAATCAAGATCATTTTAATGTACTGAGGAAAATCAATAGCAAGCCGGAATCTACACAAAGGGAACTTGCTGAAGAGCTGGGATTCAGTTTGGGAAAATTGAATTATTGCCTAAAGGCTCTAAAGGATAAAGGCTTAGTAAAAATACAAAATTTTGAAAAAAATCCCAACAAAATAAACTACATATACGTACTTACGCCAAGAGGAATAGCAGAGAAAACTAAACTTACACTAAATTTTATGAGACGAAAAATGAAAGAGTATGACGAGTTAAAAAGTGAAATAGATAAAGGTTAATTATGTGGGTTGTGGCAAAAATAAAATTAAAAAATTTAAATACTTTTAAAAAAGATTTAGTAAAAAAATTAGGAAAAGATATTAAATTTTACCATCCAAAAATTGAATATCATAAGCATTGCGGTGAAAACGTTAAAAGATTTGAAAAATTAATATTAGAGAATTACATTTTCTGTTATCACGAGAAATTTAAAAAAACCCACTCAATTAATGAAGTTAAATTTTTAAAAGGTTTAGAGTATTTTTTAGAAGGTTATACTCAAAATCAAAATGATATTGTGAAATTTATAGAATATTGCAAAACATTTGAGAACAAAGAAGGTTATTTAACTCAGTCTTTTTTCCAAACATTAGTTACTAACAAAGCCAAATTTATATCAGGGCCTTTCACAAATATGGTGTTCGAAATTATTGAAAGACAAAAGAATAAGCTGAAAATTTTAATTGGAAGTATTGTGACTACGATACCAAATAAAGCTAATTATTTATATCGTCCAATTTAAAATAAATTTATGATCGCGCAGGACACAAATGACAAAAGTCAAAGTGCGGAGCTATGCCTAATTTATAAATAGAATTTAAAATATTTTTTTATGAAATTTTTACCAGTTGTTCATGTAGTAGATACAGAAGGGCCGTTAAATGAACCCATTAAAATTACTTTTAAAAGGATTCGTGCACTATTTGGACTTAAAATTAAGCCTACAAAAAAAAATTTAAAAAAAATTTTAAACCAAAAAATTAATTTACCTTTAAACGCAAATAAAAAAAAAAAATTTTATAAAATATTCAACAAACATATGTTGAATAATAATTCAAATTGGAAAAAAATGAATTTTCAAAGCAAGATAATTTTTCAAAAAGTTTTTAGAAGTAATTATAAAGATAGTTTTAACAAAGGTTGGATTATAAATTGGAATTGCGTTGACCATGTAGGATATAAAGACAATCCACAAAATAAAGAAATAGGCTATCATAAAATTTTTGACTATTATACTGGCAGGGTTAAAAGATATAAATCACATGATAAAATTCATTTTCATTTTCATCCAGTACCTCTTAGTAATTCTGCTAACAAGTGTGGAAATCATTATTTTTCCAACTCAAATAATATTTATCAAATCTTATGCAGAAGAATAATTGAAAGAAACTGGTTCCCTTCTGTCAACCGAGCTGGTTTTCATATTGAAAGACCAGACAGTCATTGGTTCCTTGAACAATTTATTCCGTTTGACTATGCAAATCAGTCTTATAAAAATTTTACACCAAATGGCTATAGATTAGAAAATTGGGAGGGTGCACCTAAAACATGGAAACCTTACCATCCAGATTATAAAGATTACAGAAAAGTAGGTAATTGTAAAAGATGGATAGCTAGATGTTTGAATTTAGGAGCAAGATCCGCTGTTCTTGATCAAGAAGAAGTTAATAAAGCATTTGCAGACATTAAAAAAGGTAAAAAAGCTATATTGGCTTTTACTAATCACGATTACAGAAATATGATACCTGACATTGATCATACATACAAAATGCTAGTTAAAGCATCCAAAAAGTATAAAGTAAAATTTAAATATTTTGATGCAAGGGATGCTTTTCGCAAAGGAATAAAAATAAAAAAAAAAGGAAAGCTTAAATTTAAAATTAAAATTAAAAATAATTGTGTTGAATTAACTTCTTCCCACGAAACATTTGGCAGCCAGCCATTTTTATCAATTCAGGGTATAAATAAAAAATTTTATCATGAAAATTTTTCTATAATAAAACCTTATAAAAAATGGCATTATTATTTTGACGATCATTCTTTGAGGCTAGACCAAGTAAGATATTTTGGCTTTGCTTCTAATGATGATTATGGCAACACAACAATAGTGAAAATTGATTTTCGTAGATCAAGGATTAGCAACTATTATCTATAGTGAAAAGAAATCAAAACAAGAAATTTTTTAATTTATTTGGCGCCGGCACCATGAGAAGTGGTGGATCCTTAGTGTGCAATTTATTAAGCACACATAAAGATGTAGTCATACTGATAGATGTAATTCATTTTTTTAGACATATATATAAAAAATATGAGCCCATATCAAAAAAATCAAATTTATATAAAATTGCCGGGGAGTTAAGCATTTACCTCAAATATAGAAAAAACATAAATATAGATAAGAAATTATTTTTAGAAAATTTAAAACAAACAAATCCTAAGAAATATTCTGATTTGTACAACTCATTAATTCAAACATTATTATACCTAATTCCTAAGAAAAAAATTTTAGGCGAATATGCAAATGGCGAGTGGAGAAATATAGAAACTTTTTTAGATTTTAATAAAAAAAATATTGCTTATCAAGTTACAAGAGATCCTAGAGGAATGTTATCTTCATGGAAAAAAACTACTTTCAGCAAAGGATATAAATATTTAAATTCTATTTTTAACTGGATAGATTCAATTGACTATGCAATTAAATATAAAAAAAGATATAGTGCAAAAAGATTTCTATTAATTAAATTTGAAGAAGTTCATAACAATCCAAAAAAAATATCTAAAAAATTGTGTAATTTTCTTGGAATTAATATGGATAGAAATATGTTAACCCCAAGTAAATGGAAGAGTTTACTAAAAAATAAATTTATTTATGTAAATGTGTCTGCTTACGACAAGAAGACTGTATATGGATTTTCAGTTAAAAGAATTAATAATTGGAAAAAAAATCTTGATGATTGGGAAATATCTCTCATAGAATATTTGTGTGGTACGAGAATGAAAAAAATTGGTTACAAGGTTTATAAAAAAAATCCAAATTTATACAAAAAAGGCTTACGTATAATGAATCGAGATACCTTGTTAAAAAAAAGATTAAGAATTTTTTTAAATAAAAATAGAGGTACGCATGAAAAATTAAACGATCCATCACAACCCAAAAATTGGGGTGTTACAAATAATACAAAAGATAAAATTAGAAATATAAGTAAAAAATTTATTGATACCGAAGATTATAAAAATTACTTGAGAGACCTAAAAAAAATTAAAAAGGAATCTCAATTGTTCTTATAATTTTATCTTAAATATTTAAGTTTTCTGTAAAAAATAAATAAATTATTTATAAAATTTTAATGTTCAAAATATTAAAAAAGTTATTTTCTTTTTTAGACCACGGATTAAAAGTATCTGTGGTAATAATATTTGCACTTATTATCATAAGTATGGTAATTGAAACATTTTCGATAGGTCTAATAATCCCAGCAATTGCAATTCTTAACGATAGTAATATTATAGAAAACTATCCTTACTACTCAAAATTAGTAGCTTCATTATCTCCATTTAAATTAGTAGCTCAAAACAATTCAGAAAATTTTACACACGCTGATGTAATTGCAGGAGGAATGATTATATTTTTGGGTGTATATTTAATAAAAGCAATTTTTATTATTTTTTTTACTTTTAAAAAAGGCGATTATTGCTTCAAATTACAAAACCACATAACAAAAAAATTAATTAATGGTTATTTAAATCTACCTTTTTCCTTTTTTTCTAATAGAAATTCCTCTGAATTAATTAGGAACGTTGGATACGAAAACGCAGTTATTGCAAACTGCGTTGATACATTTTTAACTTTATTAACAGAACTATTTGTACTTGTTGGTATAATTTTATTACTCATATATGCACAACCTCTTGTCGCTCTAACAACCTTATTAATTTTTGGAATTTGCATATATTATTTTAATTTTTTTACAAAAAGGAAGTTAGCCGATTTTGGAGAAATTAGAAAAATTTATGAAGAAAAAAGATTAAATTTTCTTAATCAAATTTTAGGAGGTATTAAAGAAATTAAAGTTTATAATACAGAATCAGAATTTGTTAAAAGTTACCTTAATACAACTAAAAAAGTATCTAGAGCGGACATGTGGCAAAATATAATTAATACATCGCCTAGAATTTGGCTGGAGTTAATTGCTGTATTATCTTTCATTATATTGATCTTAATGTTGTTGACGCAGACTAAAACTCAAATTTCAATTATTTCCACTCTAGGTCTGTTTGCCGGAGCTGCATTTAGACTTTTACCTTCAATGCATAGGGGCGTTAATAGTTTTCTTAAGCTTAAATATTATGAACCATTAATAGATAAAATGCACAACGAACTTATGATGATAGATAGCGCTCCGATAAACAAAGTAAATGAAAAAATCAGTTTTTCAAATAATTTAAATTTAAATAAGATTAGTTTTTCTTACCCAAATTCAAAAAATAAGACTTTAAATGAAGTAGATTTAAATATTCCAAAATTTTCTACAGTTGGATTAATGGGAAAAACTGGATCAGGCAAAAGTACTTTGGCAAATATATTAATTGGATTATTAAGCTTTAGTGGAGGCAAAATAATTTCAGATAAAAAAGAAATACAAGATAATAGGATTAATTTTGAAGAAAAGGTTGGTTATGTTCCTCAAAATATATTTTTAACAAATGACACTATAAGAAAAAATATTGCGTTTGGGGTACCCGAAGATGAAATAAATAACAAAAAAGTTTTTAGATCAGTAAATTTTGCTCAATTAGAAGAAATGGTAAAAAATATGCCGGATGGTTTAAATACTTTAGTGGGTGAGAGAGGTGTTAGATTATCTGGAGGACAAATTCAGAGAATAGGAATAGCTCGTGCTTTATATCGTGAGCCAGAATTTTTAGTTTTAGATGAAGCTACTAGCTCTCTGGATAATGATACTGAAAATGATTTTTTGAATGTAATAAAAAATATTTCTGGAAAAAAAACTATATTTTTTATTTCACACAGACCAAATGTTTTAAAATTTTGCAATGTGGTTTATAAACTTGAAAATGGCAAACTATTAAAAACCAATTAAATATAAAAAACAATATAAGCAAATGAATAGGCAAATATTAATTTCTGGTTATGGTTCAATGGGAAGAAAGCACGCAAGTGTTTTGTCTAACTTATCTAACAAAAAAAATATAACAATCTTAACTAATCAAAAACTCTCAAATTTTAGAACTATAAGATCAATGAGAGAAATTAAAACAGTTAATCCATATTATATAGTTATATGCAATCCAACGAGCGATCACATAAATAAAGTAAAGTATATTGAAAAAAACTTTAAAAATAAAATCATTTTAGTAGAAAAACCTTTGTTTATGAAGTCAAATAAATTTAACATAAAGAAAAACACATTTTACGTTGGTTATAACCTGAGGTTTAACCCAATAATAAATTTTTTAAAAAAAAAAATAAAATCAAAAAAAATATGGAACGTAAATCTCTTTTGTGGTTCATATTTGCCGGAATGGAGAAGTAATATTGATTATAAAAAATCTTCAAGTGCAAAAAAAAGTCTTGGTGGAGGAGTTTTATTAGATTTAAGTCATGAGTTAGATTATTTACAGTGGTTATTTGGAAATATTACGATTCAATACTGTAAATCAAAAAAACTTTCAAATTTAAATATAAATACAGATGATTTTTTAAATCTTGTTGGTAAAACAAAAAAAGCATTATCATTTCAGCTGACGTTAAATTATTTTACTAAAAATCCAACTCGTCAGATTTATATTGATGGAAAGGATATAAGTATACAAGCTGATCTCATAAAAAAACAAGTAATATGTTATGAAGGGAAAAAAAAAAGAATTTACAATTTTTCTAACTCAAGCAAAAATTCTGAATATAAAGCGCAACATTTGGCAATACTTTCAAATAAATTTAAAGATAAACTTTGTACTTTAAAGGAAGGTAAACAAATTGTTTATTTAATTAATAAAATTAGATCTAAAAGTTATTTAAACGTTATGGCAAACTAATGTTATGTTATATAGTATTTTAGAAATTAAGATATCAAAGATTAGTTAGATATATTTATGAGTATTATTAAAGGCAACTACAAACTCAAAAAAAAAATAGACAAAAAGAAATTAAGCAAAGAAGAAGAATTAGAACTAAGATTTGAAAAAGAAGCTTCTAAAAGATTGGGCGGAAGCATGGTTTATGTTAGTAAAAGAAAAATTAACTGGGACCTGAAAAATTAAAAACCAAATTCATTGATAAGATCTTATAATTCAAACAGAAGTTTTTTTAATAAAATTCACGCAAAAATAGGCAAATCGACATACAATGATATTGTGCCTAAGGTAGTGAATAATGCAAAATATAATAAAAAATATTTTCATGAAGGAAATTCAATAAAGGATCTTAGGCTTTTTAATAGAGAAGGTAAAAATGCCATAGTTATTGGAGCGGGCCCAAGTTTAAGAAGAAACAATCAATTAAAAGTACTTAAGGAAAACTCGAAAAAGTTTATTTTAATAGCATGCGACGGTTCTCTTTTTTATTTATTAAGCAACAAGATAGTTCCAGATATAGTTTTAACTTTTGACCCTCATCCTACTAGAATAATCAGATGGTTTGGAGACAAAAAACTAAATAAAAAAAAATTATCCAAGGATGATTATTTTGCGAGACAAGATTTAGAGATAAAATTTAATAATGAAATAAGCACAAATAATAAAATTATTGAATTGTTTGACAGATATGCAGAGAAACTTAAAATTGCTTTATGCACATCCTCTTCAAAATCAGTAGTGCAAAGGTTAGTGAATTCAAAAACTAATATTTATTGGTGGAACCCTTTTTTGGATGATCCTGCTAAAAAAAACAGTATTACAAAAAAAATTTTATAATTTTCTATACTATGATTTGCACGTTAATGATGGGAAGGGTGGGTAGTACTGGATTTCCAAACAAAAATATAAAGAAAGTTTTAGGTAGACATCTGTTTGAATATCCGTTGCTAGCTTCAAAAAATTCTCAAAATGTAGATAAGATTTTCGTAACAACAGACTGCTCAGTTATTACTCGAGTCAGTAAAAAATATGGAGCAATTCACATTAAAAGACCCAAAAGATTAGCACGCAATAAAGCTTTGGGCGAAGAAGTTTTTCAGCATGGTTATTTTGAGATCAAAAAAATACTTAATTTAAATGCAAAAAATATTGAATTTATTGTTCTTTTAATGGCGAATGCTCCAACAATAACTGGAAAATTAATTGATAAAGGTATTAATATTTTGAGAAGAAACAAGAATTTTGATTCTGCTGTAACAACCTCAATTTATAATATGTGGAGTCCACTTCGTGCTAGAAAAGTTGACAGCAATAATCTTCTAAAACCGTTTGTTCCCTTCAAAACATTTGGAAATCCAAAAACACTGAATTGCGACAGGGATTCTCAAGGAGATGTTTATTACGCTGATATGTCTGTGTCAATTGTTCGTCCTAGATGTTTAGAAAAACTCAAAGATGGATTGTTGCCACAAAAGTGGATGGGGAAAAAAATTGCGTCCATTCCATCCTGGGGCGGTTGTGATGTTGATTATGAATGGCAGTTACCAATGGTCGAATTTTGGCTTAAAAAAAATGGGTATAAAAAGTTTTAGATTTTGATTTTGAATATAAAAATTCATGAAACAATTATATAAAAAATATAATAGTTTTGTTGGTCTTAGATTGAAAAAAAAATATAATACAAGTTTTTTTTTAAATAATTTAAAAACAATTCTGAATGATAAAAAAAATTTAGTAAATTTAAGTCAATATTACATAAAAATTCTAGATTATATTAAAAAAGATTTATTTTTATCTGGAACAAACGGTAGACCTAGATTTAGTCTTACTCCGAATGTTGTAAAAGAAATTCAAAGCATCAATTTAAATGAAATACCCAAATATTTAGTACATCGATATCGTTATGAAATTTATCCTCAATTAAGAATATCTGATAATTTTCCCCCTTATCTTCAAATTGAGCCAACATCGATCTGTAATTATCGATGTGTTTTTTGTTACCAAACAGACAATA
>Ga0187833_10006235_pt1 | contig 11076 bp, 10 predicted proteins | sample ETNtaG_37_FD_167968 | JGI IMG/M metagenome (GOLD analysis project Ga0187833, IMG submission 167968) | Marine microbial and viral communities from oxygen minimum zone, Eastern Pacific Ocean - ETNP2014_SV_400_PacBio MetaG (Illumina Assembly) | ecosystem: Environmental > Aquatic > Marine > Hypoxic... | reverse complement strand
GTATTTTTGCAAAGATTAGGAACTATTTCATTGCTGGAGTAGTTATTTTAATTCCTATAGGTATAACGGTTTATGTAACTATTTTTTTTGTGTCAATTTCATCAAAAATATTACCTAAGGAAATTAACCCAAATTACTATTTGCCATATAACATTCCTGGAGTTGAAATAATCATATCCTTAATTTTAATTACGTTAATTGGTTGGCTATCATTATCATTTATTGGAAAATCGTTGCTAAATTTATTTAACAATCTTTTAAAAAAGATACCAATTTTAAGAACTATTTACTCAGCGCTTGGACAAATGACCGAGACATTTACAAAAACAGATAAAGAAAGAAAAAATGTAGTATTGGTCGAATATCCAAGAAAAGGCTCGTGGGCAGTTGGTTTTGCAACGAAAGAAAACTCTGGCGAGATATCTAATAAAACAAAGAAAAATTTAATAAACGTTTTTGTACCAACTACTCCTAATCCAACCAGTGGCTTTTTACTAATGTTTCCCAAAGAAGAGGTAATTTATTTAGATTTAACTTTTGAAGAAGCGTCAAAATTTATTGTTTCTGCTGGCACATCAAATCCTAAATAGCATTTTTTTAATTAATTTGATTTATTATATCCGCTTTGTCAAATAACTTGAGTAAAAAATTATATCTATTAAAATTATTTTCATCATGTTCAATTTCTTTTATGTTTTGTTCTGCTATTTTAAAAAGATCTTCATGTTGGATGGGATCAGCCAATTTAAATTCTTTAATTCCACTTTGTTGGAAACCCAAAACGTCACCGAACCCTCTTAATTTCATATCTTCTTCTGCAATAAAAAAACCATCATTTGATGATTTTAGTATTTTGATTCTTTTTTTAGCTTTTTCGCTCAAATTATTTTTATATAGTAAAATGCATGTACTTTGACTAGTTCCTCTGCCAACTCTGCCCCTTAATTGATGAAGTTGTGATAAACCAAATTTATTAGAATTTTCAATAACTATTACATTTGCATTTGGAAAATCAATTCCTACTTCTATAACAGTTGTCGATATCAATATGTCAATAGTTTTTTTTAAAAAATCATTTAAGACTTTATTTCTTTCATCTATATTTAAACTACCATGAATTAATCCAATTTTATTTGGAAATTTGTTTGATAACTGATTATATTTCTTTACTGCCGCTGAGTAGGCTAATTTTTTTGACTCTTCAATTAGCGGACATACCCAAAAAATTTGATTTCCATTTTTAATTTGATTTTTAATAAAGATTATTATTTCATCGATTTTTTCTTCAGGTTTACTTAGTGTAATAGTATTCTTTCTAAACATAGGTTTTTCTATTAGTTTTGATACGTCCATATCTCCATAAAAAGCTAAAATTAATGAACGTGGAATAGGAGTGGCAGACATTAAAAGTATATCGCAATTCTTGCCACCTTTATTAGAAAGATTTATTCTTTGCTTTACTCCAAATTTATGTTGCTCATCTATGATAATTAATCCTAATTTTTTAAATAAAATATTTTTTTGGAACAGTGCATGAGTTCCGATTATAAAATTTATTTTTCCATTTGCTAAATTTTCTTGAATTGCTTTTTTTTCCTTAAAATTAGATTTACCAGATAAAAATTTAATACTAATCCCAGTAGATTTGAATATTTTTGTTGCAAGATTGTAATGTTGTTTAGCTAAAATTTCTGTAGGGGCCATTAATGCTACTTGCCAATTAGATCTTATTACATTTGCTGCTGCTATAAATGAAATAATTGTTTTTCCACTTCCCACATCTCCTTGTAAGAGTCTAAACATTTTAAAATCAGATTTTAAATCATTATTAATTTCTCCAATAATTTTTATTTGGTTAGCAGTTAAATAAAATTTTAAATTATTAATAATCCTCTTCGATAAATAATTGTCAAAATTCTTGTTTTTTTTTTTTAATTTTTTCACTCTTTTTCTTACTTGAGATAAGACAAGCAGATTAGCTAAAATTTCATCATAAGCTAATCTTTTATAGAATTTTGAATTAAAATGGTTTTCATTATTTTTGTGAATTTCTGATATCGATTTAAACCAACTAGCATTACCAATTCTCTTTAAAAAATTTGCGCTATGCCATTCTGTTAAATCCGAGATATTCTTTAACACTTGATCAATTAATTTTCTATATTTTTTTTCGGTAAGTCCTTCAGTAAGTGAATATTTAGGTATTATTTTACTTACATAATCTTCTTTATCAATTGGTAAAACATAAGCTGGATTTGTAATTTGATATTTTTTTTTATAATAATTAATTTTACCGCTTATTATTACTGAAGAATTCAAAGGAAGAATTTTTCTTATATATCCTTCTCTACTATTAAAAAAAACAATATCAATTTTACTTTTTTCATCTTCACATATTACTTTGTTTGGAAGATTTCTTATTCTTGGAAAGTTGTATTTAGTAACTTTAACTTTTACTGTTGTTATTTTTCCTATTTCAAGGTTATCAAGTGTTCGTACATTAGATCGATCTGTAAAACCTTGAGGAAGATTCCATAATAAATCAGATATTTTTTCAATTTTCTTTTTTTTTAATAGTTTTTTTGTTTTTATACCTACGCCTTCCAACATTGATATATTTTGAATTAAGAAATTCTGTATTTTTGACTGATTCATTACTTTATAATATATAATAAATTTTGTTTTAAAGATGACAAATACAGAAGTTTTAAAGAAACAAATTATCTACAGATCTATGCACAGAGGTAGTAGAGAGATGGATTTGTTATTAGGTAATTTTGTTAAGAAATACATTGACAAATTTAATTCCAATGAACTTAAAGATCTCGATAAATTATTATCTGCTGATGATGAAATATTATATAAATGGTACTTTGAAAAAAATTCAAATAATTCTATTCCTAATACAAAAGTCTCAGCAATGCTCAAAAATTTTAAATTATAATTTATGGCGGAAGGGGTGGGATTCGAACCCACGAATGAGTTGCCCCATTGCTGGTTTTCAAGACCAGTGCTTTTAACCGCTCAGCCACCCTTCCGTGATTTATGCGATAAGACTTTATTATATTTTAGTAAAATAAATTACAACTTTATTTTGAAAATTTAATGTGTTTAATTTGAACTTATTATGCCATTAAAAATAGTAGATATTAGGGCAAAAGGTTATGAAAGAGTCATTCACGCAACAAATGAGATTACAAAACTTGATTGTATTATAGCAATTCATAATACCAAACTTGGACCAGCACTAGGTGGTGTTCGATCATGGGAATACAGTAATTTTGAACGACAAAAAAATGACGCTCTTAAACTATCGGAGGCAATGACTCTGAAAAATAGTGTTTGCGGTATAAATTTTGGTGGTGGCAAAGCAGCACTAAATTTAAAAAATGTAAAAAAGACACCAGAACTTTATCAGAGCTATGGAGAGGTTGTCGAGTTTTTAAAAGGCCAGTATTTAACAGCAGGCGACGTTAATACTTTTAGGGAAGATTTAATTGAAAGCTCTAAAGTTACAAAATATGTTTATGGAATCAATGTTGAAACTTCAGGACCTACCTCGAGAGGTTTATTTCATGCAATAAAATTTACAAACAATTTTATTAATAATAGCAACGATTTAAAAAATATTCATGTTGCAATTAGTGGTGTTGGAAAAGTTGGAGGAAAGCTAGCAATATTGTTGGCTAGAGCAGGAGCTAAAATTACAGTAGCAAGCAAAAATTATGAACATATTAAAAACTTGAAAAATGAAATTAGTCTTGTTGAATCAAGCCCTAAGGATTTATTTAAAACTAATTGTGATATTATTTCACCTTGTGCTTTAGGTGGAGCAATTAACCAATCAAATCATCAACAACTGAAATGTAAAGCAATAGTTGGCGCGGCAAATAATCAGCTTGAGAATCCTATAATAGCAGAATGGTTGTTAAAAAATAAAATTGTATATTCTCCCGATTACCTTGTTAACTCTGGGGGAGTAATAGCAATTGCTTCTGAAATAAATAATACAGAAAATTTACTAGAACAACAATTGAAAAAAATTGCAGATAGACTTAAACCAGTTCTTCAGGAGAGTAAAAAAAATAATGAATCAACCGATTTAGTTGCTAGACGTATAGCCTGGAAAAGAATTAATAGTTAAATTTATATTCCTGTGGTAAAAAAAGTTCATGACGTCAGCCTATAAAATTTTGGTGTTTTTTTTGTTGTTTCAAATTTTAGCTGTTAATTTTTCCTTTAAGACTAATGCTGAAGAAAATTTTGAAACTTGGCTTTTATCATATAAAAAATTTGCTTTAAAAAAAGGCGTATCACAAAAAACTATAGACATCGCATTTAAAAATGTGAAATTTTTAGAACAAGTAATAAGATATGATAGAAAACAACCAGAATTTTATGAAGATACAATTACGTATGTTGACAAGAGAGCAAATATTTCAAGGGCTAAAATTGCGAAAAAATTATTTAAAAAAAATAAGATTTTGTTTACCGAGATAGAAAATAAATTCTTGGTTGAAAAGGAAATTTTACTCGCTTTATGGGGGATAGAAACAAATTTTGGCAAACACGTTGGGAAAATGGATATAATTTCTTCTTTAGCTACATTAAGTTATGATAAACGTAGAAGGAATTTTTTCTCATCACAGCTAATTACCTTATTAAAATTAATTGACGATGAGTTAATAAATCCAAATACTCTTTATGGTTCTTGGGCAGGTGCTTATGGTAATTTTCAATTTATGCCTTCTACCATCAAACGTTATGCAATAGATTATGATAATAATAATAAAATTGAACTAAAATCCTCACTTGATGATGCTTTAGCATCAGCGGCAAATTATATTAATAAAATTGGTTGGAAAAAGGGACAACCATGTTTCATTCGAGTTAAACTAAGGAATAATATAAATAATAAATATATAAATTCGTCAGCTAGAACGATTTCAAAAAGGCTTGAAATTAAAAAGTGGAAAAAGAAAGGTGTTGTTAATTTCGATGGAACTGATCTTAAAACTAATTTTAAAGCGGCGCTGATTTTACCTGATGGAAAATCCAACACTCCAGCTTTTCTAGTTTTTGAAAATTATGAGAAAATATTAAAATGGAATAGATCTCTAAGATTCGGTATTAGTGTTTGTACTTTAGCCAAAATGATAAAAATATGAACTTAAAAAAAATAATTTTAATATTTGCCTATGTTATCTCATTATATTCATGCGCTGATTATAATGTAAATAAAGTCAAGCATAAAAAAGTAAAGCAGTATTATTCATCAAGTGGATTTGCATTAATTTATGAAGATAATCTTTATAAGAAAAAAATATTAAATAAAAAGATCAATAATGAGGAGATAAAGGTAATGCATAACTTATTAAAAATGAATACTGCAATAAGAATTATTAATCCCGCTAATTCAAAAGTTATCGAAACTAAAATTTATAAAAAAGTTAATTACCCAAAGATTTTTACTATCGTTGTTAGCAAAAAGATTGCTTCAATCCTTGAATTAGATCTTGATAATCCATTTGTAGAAGTTATCGAAGTTAAGAAGAATAAAACTTTCATTGCAAAAAAAACTAACACTTATGAAGAAGAAAAAAATGTAGCTGAAAAAGCTCCTGTAGATAAAATTAAAATGGATAGTTTAACAAATAATAAAGACGAAGTTAAAAAAAAAGTACTTAAGAAGAATAATTTTATTATACTGATAAATGATTATTATTATGAAGATTCAGCAATTAATTTAAAAAATGAATTACTTGCAAAAACAGGATTTAGTAATATTTTAGTTAAAAAAATTAGTAATAACAAATATAGACTTTTAGCTGGTCCCTTCAAAAATTTTAATGCTTTAAAAACTACTTATATTAGTTTAAATAATTTAGGATTTGAAGATCTGAACATATACAAAAATTAAAATGAAACTTCTTAGAATTATTTTTATTATTTCTGTTTTTTTATTATTGCAACAAAAAACTTATTCGCAGATTGAAATTGATGCAAGATATATAATTTTGCAAGATCATTACTCTGGTAAAATTCTTTACGAAAAAGATGCTGATGTTCGAATTTATCCAGCTTCAATGACAAAGATAATGACATCAATAGTTGCTTTTGATTTGCTTAAAAATGGTGAGACGTCCTTAGATGAAATGATAATTATCTCCGAAAAAGCATGGAGATTGTCACAAAGTGGATATTCATCGATGTTTATTATGTTGAATGATCAAGTGTCAGTCGAGGATTTGTTGAAAGGAATAATTATTGTGTCAGGTAATGACGCTTGCGTTGCTTTAGCTGAGGGTCTATCTGGAACGGAAAAAGATTTTGTTTTATTAATGAATGAAAAAGCTGAGGAAATTGGTTTAGAAAATACTAATTTTAATAATTCATCCGGAATTAATGATCCAAATAATTATTCTACTGTGAGAGATATTTTAAAAATGTCTGCTTATATGATTAAAAACTATCCCGAATATTATTCTTACTTTAAAGAAACTTCATTTACTTGGGACAGAACTGGTGGAGATCCTATCACGCAAGGCAATAGGAATCCATTGTTGTATAAAAATATGGGAGTCGATGGAATTAAAACTGGTTTTTTGACTGTAGAACAATATTCTTTAGCAACATCGATAAAGGTTGGAAAAAGAAGAATTACTGCGGTAGGAAGCGGATTTAAAACTAAAAATTCCAGATCAAGAGAATCCGTGAAAATACTAAATTGGGGGTTAAAGAAATTTGATACAGTTCGTATTGTAAAAAAAGATGAAATTTTTGCCAATTTAAACGTATGGTTAGGAAAAAAAAATAAAGTTGATGTAGTAACATCCGAAGATTTTTATTTAACTATTCCTAAAAGAAAAAAAAAAACAGTTAAGACTGTACTAGAATATGAGGGACCAATACAATCTCCAATAAAAAAAGGTGAAAAGCTTGGTGTGTTAAATGTATATATTTCTGGAGAGTTAAAAAAGAAAATTGATGTTTTGTCGGCGGAGAATATAAAAAAATCAAATATTTTTTCGAGATTATTTCAATCTTTAAACTATCTGGTTTGGGGAGATGTATAAAAAAAAAGCCGTTTTTGTTACGTTTGAAGGTATCGAAGGTTCGGGAAAATCTTATCAGTGCCGAAAATTGGATATAAATCTTAGAAAAAAAAATATATCAGTAATTTTAACAAGAGAACCAGGTGGTACAAAAACTGCGGAAAAAATAAGAAAAGTTATACTTGAGGATTATTTTCATCCAGATTCAAAAGAAAAATTCAATAAATATACAGATACTTTACTTTATCTGGCTGCAAGAAATGAACATATACAAAATAAAATAAAACCGGCAATATCTAAAAAAAAAATTGTTATATGCGATCGATTTGTTGATTCTACACTTGCTTATCAAGTTATTGCAAATAGAGTGAATAAGAATTTGGTTAATTCAGTTCATAAACATATTTTAGGTGGAATTAGGCCTGATTTGACTTTTATACTAAAAGTTAAAATATCAAAAGCTCTACAAAGATTAAAAAAAAGAAAAGTAAAGAATAGGTATGACAAATTTTCTAAAAATTTTTATATTAAAGCTCAAAATGCATTTATTAAATTAGCCAAAAAGAATAAAAAAAGATATTTTGTAATTGATAATTCAAAAGATTCTAAAGTAACTGAAAAAATTATATTAGCTAAATTTATGAAGGTTTTAAACAAATGATCAAAGACAATAATAATTTAGAAATTATTCTTCCAAAAAATCAGCTTCGTTTATTTGGTTATGAATGTTACTTTAATTCTTTTATTAGTCTTTTCCAAAAAAATAAATTACCCAACGCAATTTTATTGAGCGGTCCCGAGGGTTCTGGCAAAGCTACTTTCGCATATCACTTTATTAATTATTTGTTGTCACACAATGAAAAAAATGAATATTCGGTTGAAAATTTTACTATTAATCCTGATAATAAAAGTTATAAAAACTTATTTAACAATACCCATCCTAATTTTTCATTACTTGAAAATGATAGGTTTGGTGAGGATATTAAAATTGATAATGTACGAAAAACTTTGAAATTTTTAGGAAAATCAACATATACTTCTGATACTAAAATTATTTTGATAGACAGTATTGATCGTTTAAATGTATATTCTTCAAATGCTTTACTAAAAGCTCTTGAAGAAGCTAATAATAAGACATTCTTTTTTATTATTAATAATAATTCCTATAAAATCTTGAATACAATAAAATCTCGTTGCATTGAATTTAAAATATTTTTCACTTTATCTGAGAAAAAAAAAATTTTTAATAATATTATTAGACAATACTTAAATGATTTCGATTTAACAAAAATTGATGAATGTTTTTATTTTGCCTCTACTGGTAATATTCTAAAATATTTGTGGATTTTAAATATTAGCAACATTGATTTATTGAAAGATAAATTATCTTGTATTTTGTATTTAATTGATAGTTATAAACAAAAAAACGATCCACAATTATTAACTTTTATTTCACTATTAATAGAACTTTTCTATAATGAACTGTCTGTAAAAAATAATAATAAATTAAATCTTTATTTTTTAAATAAATCCAAGTTAATAAAACAAATATATGATACTAAGAAATTTAATTTAGATAAAAAGAATCTATTGATATCGATACTAGGAACGCTCGAAAATGAATCATCGTAACTTTTATGTGACAACTCCCATTTATTATCCATCGGGAGAACCTCATATGGGGCATGCTTATTCAAGTATTATTGCTGATGTTTTCGCTAGATTTAAACGTAATGATAGATACAAGGTTCATTTTTTGACTGGAACAGATGAACATGGTCTTAAAATTCAAAAAGCTGCTGATAAAGATGGTTCAAATCCTTTAAATTACTGTGATAAAATTTCTAGAATATTTAAGGATTTAACTAAAAAATTAAATTTATCCAATGATGATTTCATAAGAACCACCGAAAAAAGACATTACAAATCAGTTACAGATATATGGAATAGATTAGTAAAATCTGGAGATATTTATTTATCAAAATACAAAGGATGGTATTCTGTTTCTGATGAAGCTTATTATAATTCTGATGAAATTATTGAAAAAAATGGAAAAAAATATTCAACTTTTTCGGGTTCGATAGTTGAATGGGTGGAAGAAGAATCTTTTTTTTTTAAGTTGTCATCTTGGCAAGAAAGATTGTTAGAATTTTATGATAAAAATGATAAATTTATACTTCCTATATCTAGAAGAAATGAGGTTGTAAATTTTGTAAAAAGTGGACTTAAAGATTTATCAGTAAGTAGGACATCTTTTACTTGGGGCATTAAGGTACCAAATAATAATAAACATGTTATTTACGTTTGGTTAGATGCATTAACAAATTATATAAGCGCTTTAAATTTTCCCAACACTAATGATAAATTATATAAAAATTTTTGGCCTGCAACTTTGCATGTGATAGGTAAAGATATTTTAAGATTTCATGCAATTTATTGGCCAGCATTTTTATTGGCTGCAAAAATAAAACCACCAAGCAGAGTTTTTGGTCACGGTTGGATATTGTCAGGAGAAGAAAAAATGTCAAAATCCAAAGGTAATATTCTAAATCCTTTGGAAATTATTAAAAAATATGGAGTTGACGAATTAAGATATTATTTGATGAAGGAAGTGTCTCACGGAAGCGATGGAACCATTTCATTAAAAAATCTAGAAAATTGTATTAATAGCGATCTAGCAAATAATTATGGCAACTTATGCCAGCGTGTTTTTTCATTTGTAATAAATAATTGTAAAAACAAAGTAACTAAAACAAAAAATGCATCTGATGCCGATAAAAAATTAATTGCACAGACTAAAGTTTTAACAAGTGATTTAAGAAATCTAATGGACAATCAAAATCTAAATAATTACATAAAATCAGTTATTAATATTAGTTTTTTAACAAACAAGTATATTAACGATGAAGAACCATGGAAGTTAAAAAAAAATAATATAGATAAAATGAATAATATTTTACATTTAGCACTAGAACAAATTGCTAAAATTTCTATTTTATTAAACCCAATTATTCCTGAAAAGTCATTAAAAGTTTTGGATGCATTAAATATTAACATTGATTCAAGAAATTTAGCATTTTTAGATGAAAAAAATATATTAGGTGATGACATTAAGATCAAAAAATTGGATATATTATTCAAAAAAATAGCTTAATGATTACTGATTCACACTGCCATTTAGATTATCCTCAGCTATATAATCAATTAGACAAGATAGTTAGAAGAGCTGAATACAATCAAGTTAAATATTTACTCACTATTTGTACAACATTAAAAAGTTTTGAAAAAATTAAATTAATAATAAAGAAATATAAAAACATTTATGGAACTTTTGGTATTCATCCTCATGAATCCGAAAAAAATATGCATGTAGATTCTGAATTTATTTTAAATGTTAAAAAGAAATATAATAAAATTATTGGAATAGGTGAGACTGGTCTCGATTTTTATTATAACCATAGTGATAGAAAAAAGCAAAAAAAAAGTTTTATTGAACATATATCAGCAGCTTCTCAATTAAATATACCTATTATTGTGCATTCTCGTAATGCGGAAATTGATACCTACGATATTCTAAAAAGTGAGAACAAAAATCTCAATCTGAAAGTATTGATGCACTGTTTTACGGGTTCAAAAGATTTTGCAAAAAAACTTATAGATCAAAATTTTTATATTTCAGTGAGTGGCATTATTACTTTTAAAAAATCAGCTGAACTTGCTAATACAATTTCCACAATTCCAATTGAAAATTTATTAATCGAAACTGATTCACCATACTTAGCCCCTTTACCAAACAGAGGAAAAGATAATGAACCATCATATATAATCCATATTGTTAAAAAGTTATCTCAGATAAAAAATCTAACAAATGAATCTATATCAATAAAAACAACCAATAATTTTATGAAACTTTTTAATTTAGCTTGACATGAAAACAAAATTATTATTTTTAGGCTGCGGGAGTTCAATCGGCGTTCCAACGATCGTTGGTTACTGGGGTAATTGTAAAAAAAATAATAAA
>Ga0187833_10006234_pt1 | contig 11076 bp, 14 predicted proteins | sample ETNtaG_37_FD_167968 | JGI IMG/M metagenome (GOLD analysis project Ga0187833, IMG submission 167968) | Marine microbial and viral communities from oxygen minimum zone, Eastern Pacific Ocean - ETNP2014_SV_400_PacBio MetaG (Illumina Assembly) | ecosystem: Environmental > Aquatic > Marine > Hypoxic... | reverse complement strand
GCATTCGCTGTATTGGCAAATGGAAAATACATATTTGCTTTGCCCGGTTCTTCAGGTGGAGTAACGGATGCATGGGATGGAATTCTAAAATATCAACTTGATATCAATAACAAACCCTGTAATTTTGTAGAATTATTTCCAAGACTTAAAGAGAAATAGTTTTTTTATTTATCACATAAACCGATTTTTATTATAATCAATATTACTATGTTATTTTTTTTTGTAATGAGTTAATAATAGCTTGGCATGGAGCATTTTATAGAAGAGATAGTTTTTCTGCAAGACAAGATCTTTTTAAGAGGATTTGTGTTTGGGCTTGTTCACGTTGGTATAATGCTTATAGGTTTTTATACAGGTTGGAGTATTAATAGATTATTAAAAATTATCTCTAATGGTTTTATAGCTGGCATAATGGGAGTTGTTATTGCCCATGTAGTGGCGGACTACATTGCTGCAACGTTAGACCCAGATATTAGACCTGCTGCCCTGGGCATTGTTGTAGGAGGTCTATTGCCTTTGATTTTAATTCCTTTCTTAGAAAAATATATAACCAAAAGTAAATACCACATTGCTATAGGAGATCATGAAGATCTCCAAAAAGATTTGAAAAAGAAACACAGAAAATAACTTTTGTTCGTTAGATTCCTTTTTTTATAGCAGAATAAATAGTTTTTTTATCAGTTTGGCCAATAATACGAACAATCTCGTCATTTCCTTTATAAACTACGATGGTTGTCCAAAAATCTATAGCTAGCTTTTTGGCTATATCTTTATTTTTACTTTGTTCATAGCTGAAAAAAACAATGTCCTTAAATTCTTTCTCAGCTTGGTTTAAAATTTTTACTTGAATATTGCAAGTTCCACACCAAGTTTCGTATGAATTTATAACTATTGTTTTTCCATTGGCTTTTGCATTTTCAAATATTTCTGTTGAAAAATTAGTTTTTTTTTCAACTGAAAAAGCTGAAAAAGAAGTAAAAATAAAAATTAAAAGTAGTAATTTTTTCATAATTTTTTTTGATACTTTTGCTTCCATTCATCGTAAGGCATGCCATAAACGTGCTTTCTGGCATCAACATCGGAAATAGTTATTCCTTTTTTCTGGGCTTCTTCGCGATACCATCTAGATAAACAATTTCTGCAAAAACCAGCTAGATTCATAAGATCAATATTTTGAACGTCTTTTCTTTCCTGCAAATGTTGAATTAATTTTTCAAAAGCCGCAGACTGTAATTCTTTTTTTATTTCATTATCCATATATAAAATATTATATAGTAATTTATTTGAATTATGAAACTGACTGGATCATTCGAAATTAAGTTAGATAAGAACTCGGTTTGGAAAGCTTTAAATAATCCTGAAATTTTGAAAAAATGTATTCCTGGATGTGAAGAATTTAAAAAAAAATCTGATATCAGTTTTACTGCAACTGCAACAAATAAAATTGGACCATTTAACGCTAGTTTTACAGGAGATATTGAGCTTCAAGATTTAAATCCTCCCGATAGTTATAAAATTATAGGAAAAGGTAACTCTCCAGTTGGCATCGCATCGGGAGAGGCCTTAGTGCAGCTGGAAGAAAATAATGGAATAACAAAGCTAACATACAATGTTCAAGCTAATGTCGGTGGCAAAATAGCTCAAATAGGATCAAGATTAATTGATATGACAGCAAAAAAAATGGCAGATATTTTTTTTGGTAGATTTTCGGAGTTGTTATCTTCAGTTGAAACAAAAAAAGATCTTAAAACTATTCTAAAAAATCGTTTTGATTTTAATCAAATTTATAAAAAATGGGTATATGCTGTAATTACGGTTGTTGTTATAATAACAATTTATATAGCAAAGAATTTTTTCTAATGTGACGTGTACTTAAATTTGCCATTGCACCTTCATAACCATTATGTTTAAATATTTATTGAGGATTAAAGTTCTATGCAAAGAGTCTCTTTGGTAATTAATGGCAAAGAAGTTTCACGGAAAATAGAAGATCGAACGTTATTATCATCACTACTGCGAGATATTTTGAGTTTAACAGGTACTCACGTTGGTTGTGACACTAGCCAATGTGGAGCTTGCGTTGTTCTTGTGGATGGAAAATCAGTTAAAAGTTGCACACTTTTTGCTGCAGACGTTGATGGATCCAAAATTACAACTATAGAAGGATTAGCAAACAATGGGAAATTGCATCCAATACAAGAAGCCTTCAAAAAAAATCATGGTTTGCAATGTGGTTTCTGTACGCCAGGAATGGTGATGAGTGTAGCAGATCTATTAAAAAATAAAAAAAATCCTAACGATCAAGAAATTAGAGATTGGTTAAAAGGTAACATTTGTCGTTGCACAGGTTATCAAAATATTGTGGCAGCTGTTAAAGATGCTGCCTCAAAAATGTAGATAAGGATAAAGAATATGGCAAGTTTGGTAGGTTCAAGGGTAGAAAGAAAAGAAGATAAAAAATTCCTTACCGGAAAAGGAAGATATACTGCTGATATTAACCTTGCTAATCAGGCCTATGCATATTTTGTCAGATCTCCACATGCAAGGGCTAGTATTTCAAAAGTTGATGTTTCCAAAGCTTCCAATGCACCTGGCGTGGTAAGAATATTAACGGGAGATGATTTGGCTAAAGATAAGATCGGTGGCCTCATTGCAGGTTGGAAAATCGTAAGCCAAGATGGAACTGATATGAAAGTTCCTGCTCACCCTCCACTCGCAAACAATACAGTAAATTATGTGGGCGATCATGTAGCGGTTGTGATTGCAGAAACTCTTGATCAAGCTAGAGAAGCGGCAGATTTAGTCAGAGTTGATTATAAAGTATTAAAAGCCGTGGTAAAAACTAGTGATGCATTGAATTCGAAACCAATCCATGAGGGAATAGATAAAAATTTATGTTTTGATTGGGGCCTAGGAGACAAAGCAAAAACAGATGAAGCTTTTTCAAAAGCTGAAAAAATCATCAAAATTGATTTGGTTAACAATCGGTTAATTCCTAATGCGATGGAACCAAGAGCTTCAATTGGAGACTATAACCCTTCATCTGAGAATTTAACTTTGTATACTACAAACCAAAATCCTCATTTAACTCGATTAGTTTTATCTGCATTTTGTGCTATTCAACCGGAACATAAATTCAGAGTTGTCGCACCTGACGTGGGAGGTGGCTTTGGATCAAAAATTTATCCATATGCAGAAGATGCCGTTATAGCATGGGCAGCTAAAAAAATAGAAAGACCTGTGAAATGGGTTGCAGAGAGAACAGAGTCATTTCTGTCTGATTGCCACGGAAGAGATCATATTACACATGCTGAACTAGCTGTAAAAAATGATGGAAAAATTGTTGGATTAAAAGTAGAAACTATAGCCAATCTTGGTGGGTACGCCTCTTTGTTTGCAACTGTTACTCCAACTTATTTATACGGACCCTTAGTACTCGGTCTTTATGATATTCCCGTTGCATTTTGTAATGTCAAAGCAGTTTATACAAATACAGCTCCCGTAGATGCCTACAGAGGAGCAGGTAGACCAGAAGCAACCTACATGATTGAAAGATTAGTTGAAAAAGCTGCAAAAGAAATGGGAATTGATAGGGCAGAATTTAGGAACAAAAATTTTATAAGTAAATTCCCTCATCAGCAGTGCTTGGTCCATAATATTGACTCGGGTGATTATTCTGCGCACTTGAACAAAGCTTTAGAATTGTCTGATTACAAAAATTTTGAAAACAGAAGAACAGAATCTAAATCTAAAGGGAAATTAAGAGGCATAGGTTTTTGCACTTACCTTGAGGCGTGTGGAATTGCGCCTTCAGCAGTGGTTATGTCTATAGGTGCAGGAGTTGGCTTGTGGGAATCTGCCGAAATAAGATTTAATGCAACTGGAAATGTTTCGGTATTTACCGGAACTCATAGCCATGGACAAGGACACGATACGACATTCGCTCAAATTGTATCGGATAAACTTGGTGTTCCAATAGAAAATATTGATTTAGTTCATGGTGATACTGACAAAGGACCATTTGGAATGGGAACTTATGGATCAAGATCTCTTGCAGTTGGTGGAACGGCAATCACAAAAGCTTGTGATAAAATTATAGATAAAGGTAAAAAGGTAGCTGCTCATATGCTAGAGGCAAAACCAGATGAAATAGATTTTAAAGCTGGTGAATTTATTGTTAAAAATTCTAATAAAAAAAAAACTATAGGTGAAATAGCTTTTGCTTGTTATTTACCAGGACAATACGGAGAAATTAAATCTCCTCTTCCGGAAGGGGTTGAACCTGGATTGAAAGAAACAGCATTTTATGATCCTGTAAATTTTTCTTTTCCAGCCGGCACTCATATATGCGAAGTGGAAGTCGATCAAGATACTGGTGAAACTAAAGTTGTTGCCTATACAGCGGTAGATGACTTTGGAACCGTAATTAATCCGATGATAGTTGAAGGTCAAGTTCATGGAGGTGTAGTTCAAGGAATTGGACAGGCTTTATATGAAAACGCTCACTATGATGAATCTGGACAACTAATTACCGCTTCTTATATGGATTATACGATGCCGAGAGCAAATAATCTTCCAGAATTAAAAATTGATTATACATCAACACCCGCAACCTCAAATCCTTTAGGCGTCAAAGGGTGTGGGGAAGCAGGAGCTATTGCGGCTCCACCAGCGGTGATGAATGCAGTTATTGATGCAATTGATACAGATATATCAATGCCGGCAACGTCGGAGAAAGTATGTAATGCATTACAAGAAAATAAAAAAAATAATAAGGAAGCAGCGTAAATTATGAAAAGTTTTAATTTTCATTCAGTAAAAAGTGTTAAAGAAGCACAGAAATTAGCTTCGGGTAAATCAGTCTATTTAGCTGGGGGAATGACCACTATTCCGGCGATGAAGCATGGTCTTGCATCCTATTCTGATATTATTGATATTAAAAATATCAAAGATTTATCTGGAATAAAAGTATCAAGTAAAAGTATAAGAATTGGAGCAATTACTAAACATGCGGAAGTAGCCTCATCAAAAGAAGTTAGGAAATCAATTTCTTCTTTAGCTCATTTGGCAGATGGCATTGGAGATGCACAAGTTCGAAATCGTGGAACAATAGGAGGTTCGATTGCAAATAATGATCCTACTGCTGATTATCCTTCAGCTTGTTTAGCTTTAAATGCCACTATTCACACTAGTAACAGAAAGATTGATGCAAATAAATTTTTTAAAGGTATGTTTGAAACAGCTTTAAAAAAAGGAGAATTAATTGAAACAGTAGAATTTCAAGTCCCTACTAAATCTTGCTATGAAAAATTTCCAAGTCCGGCATCTTTATATGCTATGGTTGGAGTGTATGTTGCTAAATATAAAAGTGAGGTGATCGTTGCTGTAACAGGTGCGCAATCAGTTGTTTACCGCTGCAAGGAAATTGAAAATGCTTTAAATTCTAATTTTTCAGCCTCAGCCATAGATGGTGTAAAAATTAAATCATCGGGTCTAAACTCTGATATTCATGCATCTTCAGATTATCGAGCACACTTAATCAAAGTTTTGGCTAAAAAAGCTGTTACAGGTTGCAAATAAGCCCTTTCAAACCTAATCATTTATAAATTAATATATATCAAATGAAAAATTCATTTGATGAAAAAATATTAGATGAATCCAAAGATTGGATTACAGCTAATCAAAGTGTTGTTTTAGCTACCGTCATTCAAACATGGGGATCTTCACCCAGAGCTGTTGGAAGTCGGATGATTGTAAATGATAAGGGAGATTTTTCTGGATCAGTTTCAGGTGGATGTGTTGAAACCGCAGTTGTTAGAGAATGCTTAGGTTTATTAAAAGAAAATAAACCATTTAAAAAAATAGAATTTAGAGTTTCAAATGAAAGTGCTTGGGAAATAGGTCTAGCTTGTGGTGGTGAAATTGCAATTTTTCTCGAACAAATTAATTGAATGAAAAAACAATTACTCAACGAAATTATTGAAAAAAAAGGAAAAAAGATTGAGTTTGCAATCGTTACTAATCTTGATAATGGCGAGAGTTATATTTTTGAAAAGGATAAGTCTATCGATAAAAGTATTGAAAAACATAAAGACAAAATCAGTTTTTATTTTGATAAAAAAAAGAACGGCATAATAGAAGATACAAATATCTTTGTTGAAACCTACATTCGTCCAATTAAAGTATTTGTTGTTGGCGCCGTTCATATCGCGCAGTATTTGGTGAATTTTGCAAAAAGTTTAAACTTTGAAATTTCAATAATTGATCCTAGAGGATATTTTGCATCGGAACAGAGGTTTCCAGATATCAAGATAATTAATAAATGGCCAAAAGAAGCATTTGAGGAAAATAAACCTGATCAAAATACTGCTTTGATAGCCTTAACACACGATCCTAAAATTGATGATCCGGCTCTTCAGCATGCAATAAAAAATAATTTTTTTTATATAGGGGCACTCGGTAGTAAAAAAACTCATGAAAATCGCTGCAAAAGATTAAAGGAGGCAGGATTTAAAGATGAAGAAATTAAAAGAATTTTTGGACCCATTGGAATAAAACTTGGAGGTCGTTCTGCTCCGGAAATTGCTTTATCAATTATCGCTCAACTTGTTTCCGAAACATACAAAAGATAATGAAAAAAATTTTGTAATAAATTTAATTATGATTTCAGCTATTTTGTTAGCCGCAGGTCAATCCCAAAGAATGGGTGGCAATAATAAATTAATAAAAAAATATAATAAAAAATATTTAATTAACCACATCGTAGACACCTTAATAAAAAGCAAGGTAAAGAAAATAATTGTTGTTTTAGGTTTTCAAAATTCAAAGGTTAAAAAAATAATAGTTAAAAATAAAAAAATTAGTTTTGTTTATAACAAGAATTATAAATCTGGTATGGCAAGTTCAATTAAAACTGGTTTAAAAAGAATTTCAAAAAAAAATATAGGATTTTTAATTATTCATGCTGACATGCCTAAAATTTCGAAAAAAATTATAAATAGATTTTGTGATGCCATTAAATCTGAAGATAGGGAGATATTTGCACCAATTTATGAGAGAAAAATAGGAAATCCTGTGGGTTTTAAATATTCTATGCTTAAATCACTTAAAAAGATTACAGGTGATCGAGGAGCCAAAAAAATAATTAAGAGAAACAAAAAAAAATTATATTTAATTAAAGTAAATTCCAAATCAATTTTTAACGATTTAAATACACCGAGAGATTTTTTGAATAACTAAATATATTTTATTAACCACCTGCAATAGGTGGGATAATAGCTATTTTTTGATCTTTTGAAATTAGATAATCATCATGCACAATATTGTTGTCTTCCGAGCAGAATGCGGAGGATGTCACGATTTGACAGAAATTTTTGTTTCCGTCGTGTTTTATATTTATAAATTTAATTAATTCTTTTCTTAAATCTTTAATACGACTGTTACTTTTTAAATCTAAATCTATAGTATTTTCAGGACTAAAATCTTTGCTAGCTCCATATAACTCGACTTTGATTTTCATAATATTTTTTTATCATAAAAGCTAAACTATTGCACAACAAGATCATATAATTGGAACAATAATTCTAAAAATATCCATTAAATATTAATTAAATATATTAATTAGTTAAAACTGGAGCCAAAATAAGTACTGACCAATAAAAAATAAGGAAAAATATAAAAAGTGATTTCAAATTTTTTTCTCGTTCATTTCACAATTTATTTTGTTAATTTTTTCGTCAAAAGATCTTAAATTATCTTTATTTACAATCCATACAAATGACTTTTCATAAGTACCATTGTCAGTCAAAGGGGTACAACGTTTTCCTACTTTGACCATATGATTTGAACATTCAGTTAACAATAATGTTGAGAGTATAATTATAATTTTTTTCATGATAGCTAATTAAATATAAATTTGGATATTTGCTTGTTTTAATCTTGTCATAATTAAGATTTTTACTATCAGAAAGAAATTGGTTTAATGGTGGACTGTCTGGGATTCGAACCCAGGACCCATCGCTTAAGAGGCGATTGCTCTAACCAGCTGAGCTAACAGTCCATCAAATATTATATATATATTTTAATGGTTTAAAAATATCTTAATCCATTCTAAATTGGTTTTTTTATCTATATGATTATTTCACCTTGTGTAAGCATTTGTAAAACAGATCCCGTGACGGGTTATTGTTACGGGTGTTCCAGAACCAATGAAGAAAAAAAGATTTGGAAAGATGAAAAAACTACTGAAAAATGGAAAAAAAGTAACCTTGAGGAAATCACCAAAAGAATGTCAGGCTGGCAACTAGATAGTTTCAAAGAATCCTACGAACACAAGACCAAGAGTGGGATTTCATTGTTTGAAAAATATTCAATTCAAGAAAAATAATAAAATAAAATTTAGAACATTTTTTATGAAATTTAAAAAATTTGGAAATACTGATTTAAAAGTAAGTTTGCTTTGCCTTGGCACTATGACTTGGGGAAAACAAAATAATCAAACAGAGGCCTTTGAGCAAATGGATTATGCAATGAGCCAAGGTGTAAATTTTTTTGATACTGCTGAAATGTATGCTGCCCCAAGTAGCGAAAAAACTTTTGGAAAAACAGAAACAATGATTGGAAACTGGTTTAGAGAACGGAATAATCGCGAGAAAGTAATCTTAGCAACTAAAGTTTCGGGACCTGGTCTTTCATGGATACGTGGTGGCGGTCTCCAGTATACAAAAGAAAATATTTCAACCGCGCTTCAAGGAAGTCTAAAAAGATTGCAGACAGATTATATCGATCTTTACCAATTACATTGGCCCGAACGAAATACTAATTATTTCGGAAAATTAGGTTATAAACATCAAATTGAAGAGAAAGAATGGAACAGCATTGAATCTATTTTAGGAATATTAAAACAATTTATTGATCAGGGTAAAATTCGTTACATAGGTCTCTCCAACGAGTCTGCATGGGGCCTTTCCAAGTTTTTAGAATTATCAAAGCTTTATGATTTGCCCAGAGTCATGTCAATTCAGAATCCTTATAACTTGTTAAATAGAACTTATGAAATTGGTCTAGCAGAAATTTCTATTCGAGAACAATCCGGGTTATTAGCTTATTCTCCTTTGGCATCCGGAGCATTATCTGGAAAGTATAGAAATAATCAAAAACCAGAAGGTTCGAGATTACAATTGTTTGGAGATTATTTTCCAAGGTATGCTGGAAAGTCATCGAATTTAGCCGTGGAAGAATATTTCAAAGTTGCGAAAAAATATAAAATTTCTCTCGCTCAATTATCCTTGGCATTTGTTAATCAACAGCCGTTTGTAACAAGTAACATAATTGGAGCAACAACGATGAAACAACTTAAAGAAGATATAGAAAGTATTAATATTAAATTAAGTTTTGAAATTATTGATGAAATTAATTTAGTTCACAAAAAAAATACAAACCCCGCACCTTAAATTAATTTATAAAAAAAACCATAAAATTAAGGCTACTATTGCTAGTATAATTATTAAAATACGAACTCCGCTTAAATAATTGGATATTTCCTGAGATTTAGAAATATCTCTTTTTTTTCCCGCACCTAATCTGATTACCAGATAAAATATAAGCAGCAAAACCAGTATAATAAAAAGAATTCCAGTTTTTTCCAACATTTATAAATTAAAACTTTACAAATAGATTGTTATTTTTCATAATTAATTTTGATGAAAAAATTTTTAGTTACTTTATTTCTAAGTACACTGTTTTGCAATATAGTACAGGCACAAAGTTCACTACCTGAGTGCAAAGGAAGCCCTTATGAAGTTAAAAAATTCTCTTTAACAGGAGGAGGTCTCGCAACCAAGATGAAGATGTTAGCCAAATGGAGAAATTGTCACGGTACTTTGATTAATAAAGATAGTTCTCAATACGTTGGAGAATTTCAAGGTGGAAAATATTCAGGACAAGGAACTTTCACTTGGGGAGATGGAGAATTTGCTGGAGACAAATATGTTGGAGAATTTATGAAGGGTAAACGGAGTGGACTAGGAACTTACACATTTGCCAATGGAGATATAGATCACGGTATTTGGAAAAAAGGCAAATTAATTGAACGTATTGAAATAGGTAAAAAAAAAGTAAAGAAAGAAAAAACCAAGACAGCCAAGAAAAAAGAAGCCAAGGCAGTCAAGAAAGAACCAACGCAAACAGAAAGTTCATTATTTGAGTGCGAAGGAAGTCCTCTTGAAGTTAAAACATTTTCCTTTTCGGGAATGAAGATGTTCGCCAAATGGAGAAATTGTCAGGGTACTTTATTTGGTAAAGATGGCAGCAAATATATTGGCGAATTTCAAGGTGGAAAATTTTCTGGACAAGGAATTTATACATACAGCAATGGAGCAGTTTACGAAGGAGGTTTTAAAAGAGATAAACAAGAAGGGTACGGAGTGTACAAATTTGCTAATGGAGATTTGTATGTTGGTGAATTTAAAGCAGATTCATTTCACGGAGAAGGAACTTTCACTAATCATCTCGGAGGTAAATATGTAGGAGAATTTGCTCAAGGTGTATATAATGGACAGGGAACCTTCACATTTCCAGATGGAAGAGAAAATAGTGGAACATGGAAAAACGGCTTATTAGATGGACAAGTAAGTATTTTTTTAGAAGGTGGTGGTAAGTACTTTGGATTATATCAACATGGTGAGAGAAACGGGCAAGGATCCTGGACAAAGGCTGACGGAACAATAGAAGAAGGTATCTGGAAAAATGGTGAGCTTATTGTACGAAATGGGCAAGCATCTTTTACCTATGAAGACGGAGGGACTTATTATGGAGAATGGCTAGAAAATAAGCGCGATGGTAAAGGAACTATGAATTTTACTGCAACCTCACCAGAAAACAAAAAAGAAAAAAGAGGTTTATTTGTTAAATATATCGGAGGATGGACAAAGGATAAATTGGATGGGTATGGAACAATGGAATATGCCAATGGAAGAATATATGTTGGTGAATGGAAAAAAGGAAAAAGACATGGTCAAGGAACTTTGTCATATCCTGATGGAGGAGTGAGAAAAGGAATCTGGTCGGCCAATAAAT
>Ga0187833_10006232_pt1 | contig 11079 bp, 10 predicted proteins | sample ETNtaG_37_FD_167968 | JGI IMG/M metagenome (GOLD analysis project Ga0187833, IMG submission 167968) | Marine microbial and viral communities from oxygen minimum zone, Eastern Pacific Ocean - ETNP2014_SV_400_PacBio MetaG (Illumina Assembly) | ecosystem: Environmental > Aquatic > Marine > Hypoxic... | reverse complement strand
ACCACAAAATTTATTTTTATATTTTAGTCCCACTACTTCTGCAGCATCTTCAATTATTTTAATGTTATGTTTTTTACAAATACTAATAATTTTTTCCATTTGATTAGAGAATGAATAAATATGTGTCACGATAATAGCTTTGGTTTTCTTAGAAATTTTTTTTTTTAAATCATCAATATCAATATTCCAATCATCCAAAGTACAATCTATAAAAATAGGTTTTGCTGCTTGTCTGACCACCGCAAGTGCATTAGAAATTATTGTAAAATTTGGAATTATTACTTCATCATTTTTTTTTAGATTTAAGCTTTTAACTGCAATTTCAAGAGCTGCTGTTCCACTTGAAACAGATACACAGTATTTTTTCCCAATATATTTTGCAAATTTTTTTTCAAATTTAATAACATCTGGACCATCTGATGAAATCCATCCATCTGTTAATGATTTCAAAACATTTTTTATATCTTTTTTGGAAATTTTTGGTTTACTTACAGGTATCAATTAATTCTTCCGCTTATTTTTATTTTATTATTGACAGTTTCATAAAATTTTTTTTTGTCTTTTTTTTCAGAATAGGGTCCTTGCTTAACCTCAATCATTTCACATGAGCTTAATGTTTTAAATCCATGACCACCACTTATAAGAGTTATTATTTCTGATGAATATAAAATTTTACTTAATAAGTATTTTTTTTTACTATCATAAAAATCTATTCTTAATTTTCCTTTAAGAAGAATAATTGTCTCAGAGGTATAAAATATTTTATTTAATCTTTTTAGATGTAAGTGTGGCTTTATAATGTGATTTTTTTCATGTTTCATGTATCCACATTGTAGGTTCAAATTATTTGGAGTAAAAAAACTTACACCTTTCTTTTTTCTATATTCTTTTCTGATAATGATTGCTAAAAGTTTTTTCTTATTTTTTATTTTTTCAATCATTTTTAAAGTTAACTGATTTTTTTCAAACAATCATCAACCATTATTTTGATTAGTGAGTCTAAATTAGTCTTGGGGTTGTATCCAAATGTTTTCTTAGCTTTTGATACGTCACTTCTAAGATCAGAATTTTTTCCTTTTCTTAGAAATTTTTTGTTAATTCTTAAATGTTTTTTATAATCTAATTTCAGATAATTAAAAACTTTTCTGCAAAAGTATTCTACTGTATAACTTTTGCCACTTCCTATTGCAAAAAAATCTGGTTTTTTTTGTTGAGTAATTTTCCAAGCCGCTTCAACATAATCTTTTGCATATCCCCAGTCTATTTTGATATTTATATCACCCAGCTCAATGTATTTTCTTCTTCCTAGATAAATTTCACAAGCATTATAAACTATTTTTTGAGAGACATAATCTAATCTTCGTCTAGGTGACTCATGATTGAAAAAAATTGCTCCACAAATGTGAAGATTATAAATTCTATTATACATTTTTGCTGCTAAATATACTGTTGATTTACTTAGCGCATAAATACTCGATGGAGCAAGAACACTTTTTTCATTCTGTTTATTTTTTTCATCCCAAGCGAAAATATTTGAACTAAGGGGTTGAAAAAACTTTATTTTATTTTTTCTATTTTTTAATCTTTCAAAGATATTTATTACCGACACCGCAGTTACACTGATTGAGTAAGATGGTATATCTGTACTCCAAGTTACATTGTCTTGATCTGCAAAATTATAAACTTCATCAGGCCTAGCGCCATTTATTGCACTTTCAATAGAGTGTATATCAAGCATATCCCCCCTAATAAGAAAAAATTTTTTGTTAAATATTTTTTTATTTTCAATTAATGAGTCAATATTTTTTGTATTTCCAGTAGCACTTTTTCTTAGTAGGCCATAAACAGTATAATTTTTTTTTAGTAATAGTTCACACATATATGAACCATCTTGTCCTGTACAACCTAATACTAAAGCTCTTTTTTTCATTTTTATATAACCTTAAAGTTTGGATATGGAAGAAGAAACTTTCCTCCAGATTTTAACCATTTTTTTTCTCGTTTTATAAATTCATCAATAAATCCATAAGGCATTACGAAAAAATAATCTGGATTTAGTTTCCTAGCATTTTCTTCCGATAATATCTTCACACCTGATCCCACAGTATATTTGCCCCATTTTGTTTTACTTCTTTCAGCAGCAAAAGGAATTTCTTTATTAGTTAAACCATAATATTGTAAAAGAGTATTACCTTTAGTTGATGCCCCATAAAGAAATATTTTTTTTCCTAGTTTAATATTATTTTTTATAAACTTTAAAGTCCTATGTTTATTTTTTTTAATTCTTTTGATAAATCTCATTATCTCACTAAAATTTGCATGTTCTTTATATTTTATAGATTTTTTGATATTTTTTTTACAATAAATTCTATAAGATCCACCATTAATTTTATTTTCACCCATTTTAAATATTTTTAAACCATTTTTTTCAAATAAATACTTTAGTGAATTATATGAATAATATTCTAGATGCTCATGACATATATTACCTAAATCATTTGTTTTGAACATGGAATGAGAACACATTAGTTGAGCGACAAATATACCATCATCGTCAAGCGCATCAGCTGCATGTTTAATAAATTCTGACGGATCCTCTAAATCATAAAACATACCAATAGCTGAAACAACTTTTAATTTTTGATGTTTGGGAGGAATTTTTTTTAAGTGTTTTGTATGCCAAAAATCATTAATCATATAATGACAATTTTTTTTTAATTCTTCTTTTAAATTATTTGCTGGTTCACATCCTATTGTAACTATTCGATCTTTTTTAAAATATTTTAACAAAGTTCCATCATTGGCTCCAATATCTAAAATAACATCACCAGTTTTTATCTTACAATTTTTTTTAATATCATAGTAAAGTTCTTTTAAACCATCTCTCATTGTTTTAGTTATTCCTGACTTGTACCAGTAAAATTTTTTATACATTATTTCTTGAGGTGCTGAATGCTCTAGTTGAAGTAATTCACACTTTTTACAATAAACAAGGTTTAATGGTGCTCTAACGCCTTTGTAAATTGAAGCTTTACTAACAAAATTACTAACATAGTGATTACCAAAATTATAAATTTGTTTTAATTTTTTATTTTTACAAAGTCTACATTTTTTGATTTTAATTGTTTTTGGAATTTTCATAAATAATAATTCTATATATAAAATTTTAATTATCCTTTGAGTTTTTGTATTATTTTCCTAATTGAATTTTTTATTGAAAATTCTCTACTTTCGATTTTTATTTTTTTATTCAAATCATCTTCCTTCTTTTTTTTTATAATTGCAATTCCAGATGATTCAAAGTTAAAATCTAAATCAAAATTTTTATAATTAGAAAAATAAATTTCTAACAATGCTTTAAAAGTTTCTTGGTTGTTAATTTCACAATAAAAATTATTTCGAATTCCATTTTTTACGTAGGGCAAATGTGAAATATCGTCTATAAATATCATCCCACCTACTTTTATCATATTGTAATATCCATAAATAATATTTGAAACATGTTTTGCCTCATGGAGGCTATCAATATATAGAATATCTATTTTTTCAGGAATTTTTGATTTTATTAGTTCAAAATTATCATCACGGGATTTTATAAAAGTCCAATTTTTGTCACTAGAAACACTTGAGCAATCCTCAATATCTACAGAATATAAATATCCATTTTGATTATTACAAATATCAATAAATTTTTTTGTAGAAGTGCCATTTTGAACACCTAATTCAAGAATTATCGGACTTTTAAATTTTTTTATTTTTTCAAATATATTTTTTTCAATTTTACTTATATAATCATCCATATATATTTTCTTTACCTGAGATTGGATGATCTTATATTAGCTGTATTAAATCATTTCAACTAATTAAAATAATTTAAAATTTTTTATGAATTATATTAGAGCTATAAATTACAAAAAATTATAATTATGTATAAACAAAAAGTATTTTATTGGTCTCCCTCACTTGTCAATATTGCAACAAACAAGGCTGTTATAAATTCTGCTTACAGCCTAAATAAATATAGTGAAAAATACTCAGGTTCCATAATAAATTTTTTTGGGGAATTTGAAAGATTTAGAAATGAAATTAATAAAAAAGAAATTGAAACAATTAATTACTATAGCAAATCTATTTTTAAAATTTTCCCAAGTCAGGGTAAAATTAAAAGTAGATTTTCTTTTATAGTAATTTTTTTTATGTCTTTTTATCCTTTAAAAAAATTATTAAAAAAAGAAATGCCAGATTATCTGATTATACACCTGATAACTTCATTACCTTTAATCTTATTAATTTTTTTTAATTTTAAAACAAAATTTATATTAAGAATATCAGGCTTCCCTAAAATGAATTTTTTTAGAAAACTTTTATGGAAACTAGCATTTAAAAAGATATATAGAGTTACTTGCCCAACTAAAAGTACTTTTAATTATATTAAAAGTTTGAATATTATCTCTAAGAATAAAATTGAAATTTTGTATGACCCAGTATTAGAGGTAAATGAAATTAATAAAAAAAAAAGAGAAAAAAAATTAATAAATGGTGACTATTTTTTAGCGGTAGGAAGATTGACAAAACAGAAAAATTTCCTTTTTTTATGTAATGCAATTAAAAACAAAATTCAGAATAATGATAATTTTAAATTGTTAATAGCTGGAGAAGGAGAGGAAAAAAAAGAATTAAATAAATTTATTAAACTAAATAATTTGCATAAAAAGATTATTTTATTAAATCACGTAGATAATATTTTTCCCTACTTTGTAAACGCAAAAGCATTTATTTTGACTTCATTGTGGGAGGATCCTGGTTTTGTTTTAATTGAAGCTGCATATTGTAGAACTTTAGTTTTTTCATGCGACTCTGAACCCGGACCAAAAGAATTGATAGAAGATGATTTTAATGGAATTGTTTTTATAAATAATGATATTCAAAATTTTGAAAATAAATTTGATTTAATTTTTGATAAAAAAAACTATAAAAGACTTGTATATAATAATTTAAAAAGTATTAAAAAATTTACTGTTTTTAACCATTTTAAAGATTTGAATAAAATAATGTCATTTGAGAATTAGATTAAAATGTTATTACTATTTTTCTTAGTTTCATTGCTAATGACTTTTTCAATTTTTGGGTATGGTTTATTTCTAACAAGAATAATTAATCTAAGTCACTCAGATTATAATTTTGGATTGTTAGGTTTTATCGGATTATTTTGTTTATCCATTATTTCAAGTTATACTCATATTTTTTTTCCACATAATTATATTCATAATTTGTTTTTACATTCATTGGGGTTAATTTTATTAATAATATTTATTAAAAATGACCAAATTAAATTTCAAAAAGATTTAAAATTTTTTTTATTAATTTTTTCTTTACTTTTTATTGCTTTATTGATCTCAAAAACAAATGAGGATTATCCATACTATCATTTGCCAAATTCATTACAATTTGCTCAACAAAAATTGCAATTTGGAATTGGAAATTTAAATCATGGATTTAAACATATTAGCTCATTATTCATGCTTCAATCTCTAAATTATGTGCCCTTTTTTAATCATTATCTTTTTAACCTAACTAACTTTGTTTTTTTGGTTTTTTTTATTTTGTTTATTATTAAAGAGATATTTTTTAGACAATCTATTTCAAATATTTCTAAAATATTATTAGCCTTTTTCTTTGTTTTACTGCTGGTAAAATTTAGTCGAATTGCTGAATATGGTTCAGATATTGCTGGTCAAATACTTATTGCTGTTTATTTATTTTTAGTTGTCGAAGCTATATTTAATCATAATTTAAACTTAAATATTAAATCAAATAACTTAAAATTGTCTCTAATATTTATAGTATTTGCTATAACTACGAAATTTATATTAGTAATTTATTCAATCTACTTATTATTAATTTTTTTTTTGACAAAAAATAAAAAACTTTTTTTGTACGATATTTTTGAAATTAAATATTTATTGATAATTCTATTACCTATAATTTTTTTATTTTTTTTTAATTTTACATCTACCGGCTGTATCCTATATCCGTTAGAAATGACTTGTTTTAGTGAAGCTTTTTCTTGGTCATTGCCAAAGGATGTAGTGAGTTATTTAAATTTACATTACGAGGCATGGTCTAAAGGTGGAAAAGGTCCTAATTTAGAACTTCAGAACTTAGATATTTATATCAATTCATTGAATTGGATTCCTCATTGGATATCAGTTTATTTTTTTAACAAAGTATCAGATTATATTTTGGTAATTTTTGCTATTATTATAATATTTATTATTTTTTTTGCTAAAGAAATTTTTTCAAAAAAAATTTTTAGCTTTCAAGACAAAAAAGAATTTAGTTTATTTTTTATATTTACAATTTTAGTTTTGATAATTTGGTTCTTCAATTTTCCTTCATTGAGATATGCAGGATATATAGTGGTTTTTATTTTTTTAATTTTTCCATTTGTTTATCTAATTAGCACAAAAGTTGATTTAAAAGATAAATTAACGCTTAAAAAAATTTCTGTTATTTTTCTAATAAGCTATTCAGTATTTATTTTAAAAAATACAAATAGAATTTATAATGAAATAAACATTCCTGAGTCTGAGCACCATAATTTTAAAAACTTTCCGTTATACTGGGTTGAAGATAAAAAATATCAAGAAATATTTATCAATGGACATAAAATTTATATAACAGATCATAAATGTTGGGATATACCCTCAACCTGCGTAAGAGCAATCGGCTCTTTAAAAATTTCAAAATATAAAAATTATATTTTTTATTCTAAAAGATGAAAACTAAAAAACCATTAATCTCGATTGTTATAACTTATTATAATAAAAAAAAGTTTATTGAAAAAACATTAAAATCTATTCGTAATCAAACTTATAAAAATTATGAATTAATTTTTGTTTTTGATGATAATTTTAAAGAGGATTTAAAATTTATAAAAACTTTATTAAAAAAATTTAAAAGAAAAAAACTTATAATTAATAATAAAAATATTGGAGTAGCTTTATCAAGAAATAAGGCAATTAAATTTTGCAAAGGATCATACATAGCCTTTATAGACTCAGATGATGTTTGGTTAAAAAATAAATTAACTTACCAAATAAATTATATGATAAAGCACTCATCATCATTTAGTTTTACTTCGTATGCAGTTATCAATGAAAAAAGTAAAATATTATACTATAGAAAAGTTATAGCTGATGCTAAGTATGAAAAGCTAATTAAGTCAAATCTCATTGGTTTAAGCACTGTAATTATTAATAAAAAAAAAATATCAAAAATAATATTTCCAAAAATGAAAACCCAAGAAGATTTTGGATTGTGGCTACAATTTTTAAGGAAAGGGTATGAGCTTAACCACATAAAGATTGCTCTCTCATATTGGCGAAAAACAAAAAAATCTTTATCTTCAAATATTTTCCAGAAAATTATGGATGCCTTTAAATTATTTTATATTTATGAAAATAAAAATTTAATATTTTCAATTTATAGTGTATTAGTATTGAGCATTAATAGATTAATCAGAAAACATAATTAAATTGAAAAAAAAAGCATTAATCACTGGTATAACTGGGCAAGATGGATCATATCTTGCAGAGTTTCTTTTATCAAAAAATTATATAGTTCATGGAATTAAAAGGAAATCCTCATCTTTTAATACAAGTAGAATTGATCACATTTATAATGATTTTCACTTAGCTCCAAATCTATTTCTACACTATGGAGATTTAGCAGACTCTAGTAGTTTGGTGAATATAATTAATAAAGTTAAACCAGACGAAATTTATAATCTTGGAGCTCAAAGTCATGTAGGACATTCTTTTGAAATTCCTGAATACACATCTGAAGTAACGGGCTTGGGAACATTAAGAATTTTGGAAGCAATGAGATTTTTAAATTTATCAAAAACTAAATTTTATCAATCAAGTACCTCGGAACTATTTGGTGAAACATTTGGAAAATTAAACTCTTTTAATGAAAAATCATTGATGGTGCCTAAATCTCCCTATGGAGTTTCAAAGCTATACTCATATTGGATAACGAGGGTTTATAGGGATGCATATAATTTTTTTGCATGTAATGGAATATTGTTTAACCATGAGAGTCCAAGAAGAGGGGAAACATTTGTAACAAGAAAAATCACAATGTATTTTGCAAAAAAAGTACTAGGCTCTAAAGAGATTTTATTTTTAGGCAATTTAAATGCAAAAAGAGATTGGGGACATGCAAAAGATTATGTGGAAATGCAATGGAAAATTTTGCAACAAAAAAAACCTGAGGATTATGTAATAGCAACTGGAAAAACAACAAGTGTAAGAGAATTTGTGAATGAATGTTGCAGATATTTAAATTTAAAAATAGTTTGGCAAGACAAAGGAGTTAATGAGAAAGCCTATTTAATTAAAGGAAGAAAAAAAGAATTAATTATAAAGGTGGATAAAAAATACTATAGACCCTTAGAAATAGATTACTTGAAAGGAGATCCAAAAAAAGCTTTTAAAAAACTCAAATACAAATTAAAGAATTCCCTAAAAGATTTAGTGAAAGATATGCTGGACTCAGATATCCAGCAAGCTAAAAAAAATTTTAAATAATATATTTTAGATATGAAAAAGAATAACAATATATTTGTTGCTGGACATAAGGGACTTGTAGGAAGCGCAGTAATAAATTTATTAAAAAAAAAAGGGTTTAAAAAAATTATTACTGTAGATAGAAAAAAATTAGATCTAAGAAATTATAACAAAGTATATAAATTTTTTAGAAAAAAAAAAATAGATTATATGGTTATGGCTGCTGCTAGAGCTGGAGGAATTTTAGCGAACAATACTTATCAAAAAGACTTTTTTTTAGAGAATATAGAAATACAAAATTCTTTACTAAAGCTTGCACTAAATAAAAGAATAAAAAGAACAATATTTTTAGGGTCATCTTGTATTTATCCTAAGTTTTCACAAAACCCTATTAAAGAAGAGAGCTTATTAACAGGAAAATTAGAGAAAACAAACCAGTGTTATGCAATTGCTAAAATTGCAGGCATTAAATTATGTGAAGCATTATATGAGGATCATAACGTAGATGTAGTTTGTATGATGCCCACAAACGTTTATGGAATCAATGATAATTTTGATAGTTTTAGTGGCCATGTAATACCAGCCATGATTTCAAAATTTATAAGTGCAAAAAGAAGCAAAAAGAAAAATATGAAATTAATTGGAACTGGAAAACCCATAAGAGAATTTATTAATTCAAAAGATTTAGCTACCGCAATATTCCAGGTATTAAAAATCTCAAAAAATAAAATTAATAAAGATTTTAAAAAAAAATTACCAATGATAAATGTAGGAAGCGGGGAGAGTGTCACAATAAATAAATTATCAAAAATTATATCACAAATAGTTGGATATAAAGGAAAAATACATTTTGATACAAAATTTCCAGATGGAACATTTAAAAAAAATCTTGATTCCAAAAAAATAAAAAAGTTAGGATGGAAGCCTAAAATCTCTCTTCGCGAAGGTTTATTGCAAGTGATTAGAAGTAGATTAGATGGAAATTAATACTTTTTTAATATTATTTTTATTTTTTGTTTTAACTATATTTTTACTTAAAAGATTTAATATCTTAATTGATAATACAAGTTATTCAGAGCATAAAAAAATTGGTAAAGAAAATTTTAAACCATTAGTAATTGGTGGTTTTTATATAACTTTTGTAATTTGTTATTTTCTACCAGAGGAATTTAATATTATAAAAATATTTACAATACTTTTTTTTTTTCTTGGACTATTATCCGATAAAAATTACTTATCCAATCCCAAGTTAAGATTAATTTTACAAGTAATTATTTTAAGTTTTTTTGTTTTTCTTGAAGGTTTATCTATAAAATCAATTAACATAAGTTTTTTTGATAAATTGCTAGTTAATAATAATATAAATTTAATTTTTACAGTATTTTGTTTATCCATCTTGTTAAATGGTAGTAATTTTTTAGATGGCCTAAATGGATTAGTTACCGGTTATTACTTATTAGTTTTAACATCTTTATTATATATAAATAATTTTCCGATTGATGCTCATTATATTTCAATAAATGAAATAAATTTAATTGAAATTTTGTTACTATCTTTAACGATTTTTTTCATTTTTAATATTTTAGGATTAGTTTATCTTGGTGATAGCGGTGCTTATCTTCTTGGACTAGTTATAGGTGTAATATTAATAAAAGCAAATCAGCAAAATATATTTATTTCACCTTTCTATGTGGTTAACATGTTATGGTATCCTGCATTTGAAAACTTATTTTCTCTAATCAGAAGACTCTATGCTAAACACAATATATCAAAAGCAGATAAATTTCATTTACATCAGTTAGTTTATAGGTTGTTGAAATCAAACAAAATTGTAAGCAAAAAAATTGCAAATCCAATTTCAGCTTTAATAATTTTAATTTGCAACGTGCCAGGAATATTAATTTCCAATCTAGTTTATTGGCATACCGCATATTTAATAGTAGTTTTGGTATTTAATATTGTGATTTATTTATCAGTATTTTTTTTAGTTTCTAAAAACTTTGTATTGAAAAAATAATTTTAATATTTCTACTAAAATTAAGAAACCATCCTTTAAAGCATTTACCTTTTTTTTCCCAGCAATTCTTTCTTTTTCCATAGATGGTATTGATATATATGACATATTTGATAGATGCATTTTTATAGGCAATTCAACGCAAAATCTAAAATCAGCTGAAGCCATATTTAGTTTTTTAAAACATTCTGTTCTGCCCATGATATATGTATATAAAATATCTGAAATATTTAGTGAAAATAAAAGATTTCCTAATGCAGAAAAAATTTTATTACCAATTAATGTTATTATAGTATCATCCTCACTTCCTCCTTCATTTTCATATCTTGACGTGTATACAAAATCATTAGTTTGAATTAATTTATGCATTTTATACAAATCATTTGATTCAAAAGATCCATCAGCATTAAAAATACAAAAATATTTTGTTTTACATGCTTTAATAGCATCATTTAGAGAGTTTCCATAACCAATACCAGATTGATAAAAAAT
>Ga0187833_10006231_pt1 | contig 11080 bp, 13 predicted proteins | sample ETNtaG_37_FD_167968 | JGI IMG/M metagenome (GOLD analysis project Ga0187833, IMG submission 167968) | Marine microbial and viral communities from oxygen minimum zone, Eastern Pacific Ocean - ETNP2014_SV_400_PacBio MetaG (Illumina Assembly) | ecosystem: Environmental > Aquatic > Marine > Hypoxic... | reverse complement strand
TTCCTTACTGTCGTTCCATCTTTTGAAATTTCAAAAATTGTATCGTCTCTATTCCCATAGACGTTACCTCTGGCCATGTTTCCCCCAGGAGCAATTGCTATGTGTACCTCATCCCCACTTTTGAAAGTTTGTCCAAAAAGCTCTACGGTTTCTAATCGAGTATGCACTAAGTTGAGCCTTATACCTTGATCACCTACCCCCACTATAAATCCAGTTTCACTCCAAAGAATCTCAGAAGGCTTATTTACTGACTGATATGACGATGAATCGATTTGACCAAACCCCACAGCCATAAATCCTAACAAGGAAAATACTAATCCTAAATACACTACATATGAAATTCTATGCTTCAATATATTCAATCAATGTACAAAATGAATAAACAATATAAACCTTTCACACGTGTTAATAACAATATTAACTTAGTACTAATGATTAATATCTATCAACATTCTTTTTAATAAAGGAAAAAGAATGAATAAATGCTATTAGAAAGACTCACTTTAAGAGTTTATACAATTCAGGACGTGAAGTTCGATAAATTATCTTACCTTTTCGTTTAACCAAGATGATTCTACTTGCAGGAATTGTTTCAAAATTATCTGAAAGCTCAAGAAACTCTAGCAATTTAGCATCTCTTGCATGATCAAACTCCCGATATGAAACTGAATAATTCCCCGGCTCATCTGAGTATAGTGCTTTACTAATTACTTCCTCAAGCACCCCCTTCCTACCTTTCAAGTCATTATAAAAATACATCTAGTCAGGCATAAATGTATTTAAATCAGTCACTTATTTAAAAAAACCAAATACCGTAATACGTAACTAAGAGATATAAATAATATAAAACCACATATCCAGTATCAATTATTTCAATAATTACTATTTATACTATAATAATTGTCTTAGATGAATGTGCCGGACCCAAAACATTCAACAACGAAGAATTCTCACCTAAACATATTAAATAAGCTTCACCAAACAAAGGCAAAAAAAGCATGGATGAAATACATTTGAATCCTTTAACAATCAAAGAGCAACAAAATATTCTGAAGGTACTGGAACCACCATCAGCAAAGAAAGTCTTATTCGAAGTCTCTAAAATGCTGAAAGAAAAATTTGGGAATCAAACTGCTCTCAAACAGATAAGTATCAACTGGAATAATGATCCCTTTAAAGTTCTGATAGGCACCATATTATCACAGAGAACAAAAGATGAAATAACTTCAAAAGTCGCAGAACAACTTTTTGTAAGATTTAGTACACCTTCAGAGCTTGCAGAAGCGAATGAAGAAGAAATTCAGAAGATGATCCATTCAACCGGATTCTATAGAGTAAAAGCTAGAAGGATTAAGGAAGTATCACTCTTGATACTCGATAAATTTAACGGCAATGTCCCTGAAGACATGGAAAGTCTTTTGTCATTACCTTCAGTAGGTCGAAAAACAGCAAACTGTGTACTTGTATATGGTTTCAAAAAGCCTGCTATACCTGTAGATACTCATGTTCATCGCATATCCAATCGTCTAAATTTAGTCCAAACTAGAACCCCTGAAGAAACAGAAGTTAGACTTACAGCAAAAATTGATAAAAAATATTGGTTGAATCTTAATGACCTATTTGTTCGGTTCGGCAAGACCATGTGTAGACCCATTAACCCCAGATGTATAATATGCAATCTTAGAATCCACTGCGCACACTATACTTTGAAAGAAAAAAAGACTTAGTAATACCAGGCCTGTAGGGGCTTCGAAGCATTCTTATCTATATACTTCATTACCTCTTCAATATCCGAAGTGTAACGAAACTCCTCTTTTCCACCGGGTAAATATAATCCTGACTCTTCATTAAGAATACGTTCAGCAGTATTGATACAATACTTCTGATTGGATTTCATTAAGGAATGCACAGTTGAGATAAAGATGAAACCACCGCCTTGAAAATCTTCTTTATATCCCAATAACCTCACTCCTTCATCTAAATCAAGAGAATCAATTACCTTTGTCAATTCTGAGATACTTTTTATTTGTCTCTCTGGGTATTTTTTCCGCACATCATTAGATAATAAGAGGAATCACTTATCGATAACGTTTCAAGATATATATCTGTAAAATCCGAATTCTTATGAACACTATAGTTGAAGGGGCTAGTGGGGCAATAAATTGAAATTATATAATACCTTTTCTGGTGAAACAGAAGAGTTTCAATCACGAGAAGCTGGTGCTGTTAAAATATTTGTCTGTGGCCCCACAGTTTATGACAGCGCCCACTTAGGACACGCTCGAACCTACTTAGTATATGATGTATTAGTTAGGTACCTAAAGTTCAATGGTTTCGTAACAATTCTTATCGTAAACATAACAGATCTTGACGACAAAGTATTTGAAAAAGCAGATAGGGAAGGAATAAATTTTAAAGATTTAGCGAAAAGGTATACCCAAGAATTCATCACAAGTTTAGAAAGACTAAAGATAAACAGTATAAATGCCTTCCATAAAGCATCTGACTACCTTAACGAAATAGAATACCAGATCGAGTATTTTATCAAAAAGGGGTATGCATATCAAGTGAGCGGGGACATTTTTTTTAAAGTATCTAGTTTTCCCGACTACGGATTACTATCAAATCAAACACCTCATGAACTAATTCTCAGAAGGCTAAATCCAGATCCAAAAAAGCGAGATCAGAGAGACTTTCTTCTCTGGAGAAGCTGGATAGGAAAACATCCACATTTTAAAAGTAAGTTCGGGATTGGACGACCAGGGTGGCATATAGAAGATACAGCAATATCAATATCTGTTTTCAAAGGAGGCTACGATATTCATGGCGGAGCAGTGGATCTGGTTTTCCCGCATCATGAGGCAGAAATTGCACAAGGTGAATCTTTTATCAGTCAGCACCCATTTGTGAAATACTGGGTTCACACAGGACTACTCCTGTTAGAAGGTGAAAAAATGTCCAAATCCCTTGGCAATATTATTTCATTAAAAGATTCTCTTGATCAATGGGGTCCTGACGTCTTGAGACTTTGCCTCCTTTCACGTCACTACCGCGAAACATTCAATTTGAGAAGAAATGAGATTAAAGGTTTTGAAAGTCAAGTTACTCTTATCAGAAGAATAGTCAAACAGATAAGAAAAAGAATAAACGGATTCAAAGTGGATCACAATAATCTTCCTTTGAAAATACTTTTCCAAAACCATATCAACATTTTTTATAAGTCCCTTGAGAATGACCTTGATATTCCAAAGGCTATTAACGCCTTAATATTTTTGTTAAGGGCGGTAGATAAGGATATGGCAAGTGTAAATCAGGATTTGCTAAATGAAATTCTTAAAATGCTTACAATATTAGGTCTTGAGTCTCCTTCAGGTGAATGAATATAGATTCTTTGAACAAAATAAAGCAGTTTGAAGAGAATGAAAACACTTGGTTTTCTTTTTTTTCTGACTTCCAAGATATGGGGTATGCACAGATACTCATTAATGAAAAATTTGCAAATGATCCTTTGTATAATCATGCAACCGGCATCAATTGTGCATCACAAGAAGCTGATGAAGTTCTAAATAGAGTAGCTTCTCGGTTTAGAAGAAAAAGAATCACTCAATGTTTCTTTTTTACACCACTTACATCTCCAAGAAACTTCAAAGAAACACTGGAAAATAACGGATTTAAAGATTGGGATCAACTTGATGTTATGGAATATACAGGTACAGAAACTGATTTGCAGAACAATAATATTCTGGTAAGAAGGGTCGGCATGGAATCTTTGAAAAAATGGGTCAGAATATTTGCGAGTTCTTTTGAAATTCCACTTTCTCAAGTTCAGGAATACACTGTTCGAAACAGACTTCTTTTCCCACGCTCTGACATTGACTTCTATATTGCATATATCCGAGGAAAAGCAGCTGGTTGTGCCGCACTGTACTCTAAAAATGATATAGGATGTATATATGCCCTAGGAACTCTCAAGGAGTTTAGGAACCGAGGTGTTGCATCAGATATACTGAAGACTGCTGTAACACGATCTAAGGAACGAAATAATGATTCACTAATTCTACAATTTCTTCAAAAAGATGGCTTGGAAAGCTTTTACAGGGAAAATGGGTTCAAAAAGGTTTATTCAAAGACAATCTATCTTTTGAAATAGTCTAGTATGGGACCGCCCGGATTTGAACCGGGGACCTTTCCCGTGGTTTGAACACCATTTCGGTTATCAGCATCGCCATGGAAACATTACCGTCGCCATTCGAACGCTCCTAGGCCTGAGATCACTCAGTTAACCATGCTGAGCTACGGTCCCATACCGCCTAATTCTTTGGGAGTTCTGTTTTAACTTTACTCTTAATTTCAGTAATCAGATTGTTAAAGATTGAGTATTTGATTTGGTTTCTTCTCTATTACATTATGCAATTATAATCTGGCTCTTTTTCTCTTTAAGATAATATACGTTATATCGATTGATTTTTTAATATAAAGAATTAATGACTATTTTGAAGATAGTTTGGAGACTAGCATAATAGGTCTTTTAAAAAAGGATGTAGTAAATGGTGCAAAAGCCATTTTTAAAAAAGGGTTAGTAGATATTGGTGAAGGAAATGTTAGTATTAGGATGCCCAATAAGAAGGAGTTCCTCATTACTCCAACATTCAACCAATATGAAAAAATGAGAAGAGATGATGTTGTTCACCTAACTTTTGATGGTAAACAACTAAGTCAGGGAAAAAACACATCAACTGAATATCGATTACACGCAGCTATCTATCGTATACGTCCTAATGCAAATTGTATTATCCATACTCACTCCCCATATGCAACTATGCTTTCAATTCTAAGGAGAGATATTCCAACCTTAATGGAAGAAATGGTAATCCTGTTAGGTGGGCCAATCAATGTATCCGAATTCGCAATAGCTCACACAGACAATATAGCTGAAAAAGCAGTTAGTGCTTTAAACAATACTAATGGTATCCTTTTGGCCAATCATGGAGTCATAGTCTGTGGAAGAAATATGTCTCACACAGTCAAGATGGCTGAAGTTGTCGAAAAAATGGCACTGATATATTGGGGAGCACTGCAAATTGGTGACCCTTTCACAATATCTAAGGAAGCATGTAATAATCTGATGAATGATTTTAACTCAAACTTTTCGACATATTGACAATTGGAAAGTCAATTCTTATCAAGAATTTTTCCATAATATACGTACTTCTAAACTACGATTCAACTAATTCTTCAATACTTACCTTTCCCTTGACATAACATGAATTTATGGCATTTGGCTCTACATATTCTTCTAAATTCTTTGAAAGAATGGACTTTTTTGCTACTTGAATTAACAATTTAGAGATTTGGCGCCGGGGGTGGGATTTGAACCCACGAGACCATTACGGTCACAGGCTAACCGGCTTTGTTTCCAGGCTTAAGCTCCAAATGGATCTGCGCCCTACCAAGCTAGGCGACCCCGGCATCTGTTGTTTTCTTGGTCTTCCAGAGTCTGGGGTAAGTATCCTGCTTCATTATTACTCTTCTGGTTTCAGACACCAATCCTTTTTCACACTCTTCAATTTCGGTTGCAGGCATTGTTGCCTCTCCTATTGCGACTATCTCCATCTTTAACGTATAAATTGCAATAGTGTCCCCTTTACGTAAATCTGGTGATACTTGAAGAACCCCTGGAACTGCCAGCTGAGCTCCATGGCATATAGCCGATACTGCAGAATCACGGATGACTATCTTCTTTAATGACGATACCATTTTTTCAACTGGCTGAATTAGACGAATTAATTTATCTTCAGACTTATTTTCCTTCCATTCGTAGACTGCATCAGACAAATCATGCATTCTAACTAGTCCATCCTCTTCTTTTAGATTGCTTACCTTAGTTCTTCTCAGTTCTATCATTGTTGCTCCTGGACCGAGAACTTCACCAATATCATATACAAGCTTACGTATGTATGTTCCCGCTTGACAAAGGACCCTAAAGAGAATGAGTTGTCCCTTAATCTCAAGAATATCTAAATCATATATCCACCTGCGTCTAGTTTGTCTTTTCACAGCAGACTTCTGAGGGGGTCGTTGAAATATTTCTCCTGTGAATTCCTTGAATACCTGCTTCAGTTTTACCTTTTCTACATTACCATGAATCCTAGCTAATCCGACATATTCTTTTGGACCAATAAGTAAAACAGACAATGCTTTAGTCGCTTCTCCCAACCCAATTGGAAGCAGGCCTGTAACAGCTGGGTCCAGTGTACCACTATGTCCCGCCTTATCTTCCCTAAGCATCTTTCTAACCCATGCTACAACTTCGTGGCTTGTAGGTCCAGCAGGTTTGTCAAGCGGTATAAATCCATAATCTAAGATATCATCTAATGTTCTTTTATCAGGATATATTCCATATTCTTCACTGGTTTCCTCTGTATCAATTATTAACAGGGCCTCCTTTATTGAGGATGATTTAGATAAAATGTTGACATGCTTTGAAGATAATTTCAATCACTTGGTTCTTTGAAAGGGTATTCGTATCTAAGACTAGATGAAAGACTGATAGATCTTCATCAATTTTGAAACCATATATTCTTTTATAGATAGCAATATTTTCTGAGTCTCTCTTCTTCACTATCTTCTCTGCTTCTTTATACGAGATTTTGTCCCGGGAAGCCATCCTTATAGATCGACTATTAGGTGATGCTTTCAACCATATTTTTACACCTTTAGTTGAAAGCCATGGTGCAGTATAGCTGGTTGCAACTACTCCACCTTCTCCAATTGACTTTACTAGCTTATCGTCCACCTCATGGTCAAACTGGAAAGAATTCTTACGTTCTTCCAGGAATTTCATTCCGTTCTCTGTATCCCACCAATCATCTCCAGATGGTTGGTATCCTTTTGAGATCGCAATGTCTTTCAATATATCTCCTCCGCAGAGGTAACTCATACCATATTTTTCTGCGACTTTAATAGCTACAGTCGTTTTTCCTGAGGCCGGCATACCTGAGATTATGAAAGATTTCAAGTCAATCTCTCTAGTGTTCTAGTCGGTCATCCCAGTACCGGTTATTTTCGAAATAATACCATTAAACGAGATTGATGATAAGAAGTACCACCAGAAGAAATTGAGTTCTACACTATAAGTTATACCTAAACTGGGATTCGAAGTTAAAAGTGGAATTGCCATTGGTGAATACGCCATGATGGTTTCGTACCCGAAGGCACCGATTAAAATCCACCAAACACCGAAGAAAGGAAGCATAAAATACATAGATGTCCTCAAATTTGAAGTCATCATCTTCATCTGCATTTCATTCATCTTTTTCTGTTTCTTCTTAAGCTTCGCTTCCTTTTCTTTATCTTTACTCATCATGGCCTTTCTAAGTTCTGAATTAAATTCCTTCACTTCCTTCTGGATGCGCTTTGTTTTCTCAACATCTGTAAACCGCTTTCTTACTAATGAAGAGAGAAGATTAACCATCAAAGCAAGTCCCGCAATAAGCAAAGTAGCAATAGGTGGCTGAGCGAAAGTTGAAGCTACCAAGGATTCGAACAACTAATTCATCCCTAATGCTGATGCTGCAATTGATGCAGCTTCATCAGCCTTTCCTTCAGTATTTTGAATATACATTATTGAGGCGCCTGTTATTACTGCTAGACAACTCAACATATTTTTAGCTATCTCTAATTCTTCTAGAACTTCATTTTCAGTAACAGGGTCCCTGCGTCTAGATTTATCATTTAGTCGACGTTTTATAATCTCTTCAGGCTGGGCTATGACTAGAAAAATATGTGTGGGTGAAAGTGCCGTTGCAACATCGTAAGGGATACCTGGCCAGAATCCATCATTTGTCTTAATGAATAGATGCGTATCAACAAGTAAAACTTCTGTATTCATTTTCGATATCTTAGTGGAAGCAGCTAACTGAAATTTTCTTTGATCATTAACTGGTAGCATTCGCATATTATCTCTATCTTTCACACCGATTTTTTTTGCTTCTTCCATCATAACGGATCCAAAAACAATATACTTGGTGCTTATTCCTTTATTATGTAGTATCTTCTTGACTTTATCTACTATTGTCGTCTTTCCAACACCTGGTATTCCCACGATAACCACTCTTTTGGTATCCATCAATTCACTACACTTACTTGAATACCGAGAAGGTTGGAGACTGTATCTAAAAAGTTTGCTTCTCTACGATTTACCCAACAGACTAGCCAAACCTGGTGCTTGTGTTTCAAGCTGCTCCTTCATTAAAGTCTGGTAATACTGCAAAGTGATACTAGTCATTAAAAGGAGGCCTATACCTGATCCAAATGTACCTAAGAGATCCGCTACAGACGCAAGAAGCCCTATAAATATGCCTCCTAAAATTGTAATTACCGGTATATATCGCTCAAGCACCGCTTGAACAGTTGCACCTGATCTTCTAAATCCTCGTACTTGCACATCGGCACCAAGAAGATTTTTCGCTACATCCTTGGGTGAAAGACCTCCTATTTCTACCCATATTCTGGCAAACAATACTGACAGAATTACAAAGAAAAGTATGTATCCAATAGCCCGAATAGGATCTTGTAGAGTAGTACCTATAGTTCCCGGCGATGTAATATAGTACATTATACCACCTGTGGGTCCAGCTGCAGTATCTGTTGCATTGTAAGTAGCAAAGAAATTGAGGATAGCGCTACCATTATCGGCATTAAATCTACTCCAAATCATCTGTGCCCAAAACATAAAGTTTGCAGTTAATGCTGAAACGAGAATAACAGGTATATTTGATACATATAGCAATTTTATGGGATATGTACCTTGGAAGCCTCGATATTTTGTCGAAGTAATTGGTATTTCAATTCTTATCCCCTCAACATATATGATTATGAGGATAACTACTACTGTTATTATTAGACCAAATAAGCTTGGCAAATTATTTTGCCTAAATAGAACAAGATCCCATGTCCCACGAATAGCTGAGTCTATAATGAACGGGATGATCCCCAACGGACCTTCTCCGGTTGGAATGATACTGAATAGACTCCATAAAACCTGTTGCGCGACTCCTGCCATAATGAATAGACTTATGCCACTTCCTAAACCCCATCCCTTCTGAATAAGCTCATCAAGTAAAATGACAAGGACACCAACAATAAATAATTGAGCTAAAATAAATGCCATAGTCTGCAAAGTCAAATTTGGACCATATATCCCACTCATAATGAATGCAGATGCCTCAACTAAAATTATAATTAATGTCAGAATCTTGGTAGCAGAGGAGAATAATGCCCTATCCTCAGGTTTCTTGAAGTCAAGCTTTAATATCTCTGAACCCTTCAACAACTGAAGAATAAGTCCTGCCGTAACTATTGGTCCAATACCTAGTTCCATCAGGGTTCCCTGCTGGGAAGCAAATATCACACGGCTAAACGCCAAAGGATCTTGTCCACCCGAAGCTACACCATAAAGAGGAATCTGTGCCATTGTCAAGTAAACTATTAGTGCTATGCCTACCCACATGAGTTTCTCTTTGAAAGCCGGCTTTCTTGTTGGCTTACGTACTTCAGGTAGGACTGTTGCAATACTTCTAATTAGGCTTCTGAAAGCACTCATTCAGTATTCTACCTTGACTCTATACTTCCGCCTGCTTTTTCTATCTTAGTCTTCGCATTTACAGAAAATTCTGGCACAATAATCTTGAATGATCCTTTTACTTGACCTTGACCTAGCAGCTTATCATAACCCATCTTATCGAGATCAATGGGCAATAACTTACCTTTGCCCTTTACTTGGTTCACCACAAAATCGTCAAGTCGACCAACATTTATCCACTGTTTCGTAATTTTCTGATTAGGAGGCGTAAACCCCTTTGCTCCAAAATGATCAGGATCGTACTTAACTGTCCAAGTCCATTTATGTTTGAGTAGACCTGCTTTTCCAGAACCACCCTTCATACCTGTGGATCTATGTTGTCCTACTTGTCCCCATCCATGAAATCTTGTTCCACGTTGTTTTCGGATTTTTCTTAGTCTTGTAGGCATATTTAGCCCCTTCAACCTCGCCTATCGATTGTCATATTAAGTCATTCCGGTTTAATCATAGTGAACCTAAAGCATTTTCTCAACTATCTTTGGTAAGTCTGGATTTGCACCCAAGATACCACCTTGATTATAGTTTCTTCGTATTGATCTCTTAAATCCACCTTTAGGAGGTGAAAGAGCAAAAGATGGCTTTACTCCTTTAAGCTTCTGGAGAATTGCTTTAGATTGTGATAGATCCTTGGCAAGATTATCTAGATTCTCATATCCTAACTTATTCAGATCTTCTGTTTGAAGAGGCTTCCACCCTTCTTTTCTTCCTCTCTTTTCAAGCAAATTCTTAATGAGCGGAGTTGTTGCTTCACACCAGGCAACTTGATCTTTTGCTTTTTTGAGCATTCCTGTATATGATGATGTTTCCGGTACTATAGTAGCACGAAATCTCTTCTCTAAATTTAAGCTCTTTAAAGTGTCTTTTACTTGGGTTGATGTACTAACCATACCACGCATATTCACAATCAAGAAGCTCTTCATTAATCTATCATTACTCCGCAATTATGCTTAGCCCATGAACTTTCTTTAATGCGTCATATACTGCATATGCAACTGACGAGGAGGTACTTGTGGAACCAAATGTTCTGGTCCATGCATCTTCTATACCTGCGAGTGTAAGAAGATTTTTTATTGTTTCACCCGCAACTAAACCGAGTCCTCTAGGTCCTGGAATTAACTCAACCCTTACGCTCCCCCCCTTCCCTCTGACTTTGAAGGGTATGGAGTGATTCCTTCCACATTTACACTCCCAGCTCCCACAACCAATTTTTGTTGGGATTAAGTTTAGCATAGCATTATTTGTTCCCTTCTCTATTGCAAGTCTCATTTGAGGAGCTTTTCCACGTCCTATACCAAACCACCCATTTCCATCACCAACTGCAACGATAGATACAAATCTAGTCATCTCGCCAGCATCAGTCTGCTTTTGAACGATTCCTGCGTCTACAACCTCACTTTTTATCTCAGGAAGTAAGGATCTGACAATCTCTGGTTCCTT
>Ga0187833_10006229_pt1 | contig 11081 bp, 10 predicted proteins | sample ETNtaG_37_FD_167968 | JGI IMG/M metagenome (GOLD analysis project Ga0187833, IMG submission 167968) | Marine microbial and viral communities from oxygen minimum zone, Eastern Pacific Ocean - ETNP2014_SV_400_PacBio MetaG (Illumina Assembly) | ecosystem: Environmental > Aquatic > Marine > Hypoxic... | reverse complement strand
GGTAGTAAGAAAAATCTTCCCATAGATATTACTAGGTCATTGAAATTAATTGAAAAAAAAACCAAAAATAATGACGTGATCGTAATAAATCTTGCATTAAATTATGGATCAAAACAGGAAATTATTAACGTATGCAGGAAACTTGTTAATAAAAAAAATAAGAAAATAGACTTAAATAGTTTCGAAGGTGAATTATACACCAAAAATATACCTGATCCTGAAATACTAATAAGAACTGGTGGAACGAAAAGACTAAGTAATTTTTTATTGTGGCAATTAGCTTATACAGAAATATTTTTTGTAGATAAATTATGGCCAGATTTTAATGAAAATGATTTTAATAAAATTATAATGAAGTTTAACAAAATAAAGAGAAATTTTGGAAAGATTTAATGACCAAAGAATCACAAAAGAGAGTTATTACCTCTATTTTATTATTTTTATTGGTAATTTTTTGTATATTTGTGCATAAGTATTTTTTTATAATTACCATACTTGTAATTTCATATTTTGCTTTTGATGAAATATGCATCATTATAGCTCGTGTAAGGAATGTTAATGAGTTTGCCAAATTTTTTTTTAGATTTATAAGTCTCTTTTATCTATTTGGCATATTTGCACTTTCAGCTATAGGCATATATTTTGCAGATGGTCCTTTTTTCTTTTTTTATATTTTATCTATTTGTATTTGTTCAGATATAGGCGGATATATTATAGGAAAAAATATTGGAGGAAAAAAATTAACAAAGATTAGTCCAAATAAAACTATTTCTGGTAGTTTTGGCTCATTTTGTTTTTCTATAATCCCATTATTAATATTTTATAATATTAATAGTTCAGAATATTTGCTTTCTATTAGCAATTTTTTAATGTGTTTAATTACATCGTTAGTTTGTCAATTAGGTGATTTATTTATTTCTTATCTAAAAAGGAAAGCCAAAGTTAAAGATACAGGAAGTATATTACCTGGACATGGCGGTTTAATGGATAGAATTGATGGAATAATTTTTGCAATCCCGTTTGCATTTATTTTATCTAAATTTTTTATTTTATGAAAAAAAAAATTGCAATACTTGGTTCTACTGGATCTATAGGTAAATATACATTAGAAGTAATAAAAAAAGATAAAAAAAATTTTGATATCGTTTTACTAACTGCAAATAATAATTACAGGAAACTTATTCAACAAGCTAAACAATTTCAGGTTAAAAATGTTTTAATAAAAAACAAAAATTTTTATTCAAAAGTAAAAAATTCATTGAAGAAAACAAAAGTTTATACGGGCGATATTTCAATAACTAATATAATTTCTGGAAAATTGGACTATACAATGTCCGCTATCGTCGGATTCGCTGGATTACAACCAACAGTAGATGCAGTTAAAATTAGCAAAACTGTTGTTATTGCTAATAAGGAAACAATTATTTGCGGTTGGGAGATTTTATCCAAATATATTAAAAAATATAAAACAAAAATATTGCCTGTTGATTCAGAACATTTTTCAATAATGGAATTAACAAAAGGCGCAACTGATGATGAAATCGAAGAAATAATAATAACTGCTTCTGGCGGTCCTTTTTTAAACATGCCGATACAGAAAATGAGCAAAGTTAAACCAACTCAAGCTATCAATCATCCAAACTGGAAAATGGGAAAAAAAATATCTATAGATTCCGCAAACTTGATGAATAAAGTTTTTGAAGTAGTTGAAGCTTGTAAAATTTTTGAATTTAGTAAAAAAAAATATAGAATAGTTATACATCCACAATCTTACGTTCATTCTATAATTCGATTCCGAAATGGTCTAATAAAAATGGTCCTATATAATACTGATATGAAAATACCAATATCTAATACTCTTTATGGCAGAAAAAATTACGTTTCAAATATGAAAAAAGTTAACATTCAAATTTTAAATAAATTAAACTTTCAAAACGTTAATTCGAAAAAATTTCCATCACTTAAATTAATTAACAAGTGTCTAAATTTTGGCTTTTTAGCACCAACAATAATTAATGCGTCTAACGAAGTGTTGGTAAATTTATTTCTAGCAAAAAAAATTAGTTTTTTAGATATTGTCAAAACAGTAAACAGAATTGTTAAAGATAAAGATTTTAAAAAATACGCATCAAAAAAACCTAACTCAATAAAAGATATAAAAATAGCTGATAATTGGGCTAGATTGAAAACTATAGCTATGTGTGTATGATACCTTTTTATGGCAAATTATAAAAAAATATTGGTTGGCTTCATTCTATTTTTTCTTGTTTTCAGTGTCAAATCTTACTCTGAAATCGTTAATAAAGTTGAGGTGAAAGGAAATCAAAGAATAACCTTAGAAACCATCAAAATCTTTGGAGATATTAAAATTGGGGAGGATTATGATGAAAATGATATTAGTTTGGTGATCAAAAAACTTTTTGAAACCAATTATTTTTCCAACATATCAGCAGAATTAATAAATAATCAATTGATCATAAATGTTGAAGAGAATCCAATAATAAACTCAATAATTTTTAAAGGTGAGAAAGCAGATAAATATAAAGAGGGAATTAATAAAATGATTACTCTAAAGGAAAAAACTTCATTTTTAAGAAATATGGTCAAGTCAGATATTAATAGAATAAGAGAATTTTACAGATATTTAGGTTTTTACTTTGTAAAAATAGATTTAGAAATAGAAAAATTAAGCAAAAATAGAATCAATTTGATTTATTCAATTAACAAAGGAGAAAGAGCTAAAATTGCCAAAATATATTTTTTAGGTGATAAAATGATGAGGGATAGAAAATTAAGAGATATTATTACTTCACAAGAAAATACTTTTTGGAAAATTTTTTCAAAAAATGTTTATTTAAGCAAAGAAAGAGTCGAGCTAGATAAAAGATTGTTGAAAAGATATTATAAAAACAAAGGTTATTATGAAATAGAAATATCATCGAGCAATGTTGAATATTCCGAAGGAGAAGGTTTTGTTCTGACATTTAGTGTTAATGCTGGAAAAAGATATAGATTTAAAAAAATATCAGCAAAAGTTTCAGAAGCACTGGATAAGTCTGCTTTTATTCCATTACAAAGAGAATTTAACAAGATAATTGGACAATACTATTCTGAAAAGAAACTAACAACTATTTTAGAAAAAATAGATAAATTGAGTGAACAAAAAGAATTACAATTTATTAATCATCGATTGGATGAAACTTTGGAGGCTGATGGTGTTGCTATTGTAATAGATATTTTTGAAGGTCGAAAATTTACGGTCGAAAGAATAAACATCAAGGGTAACAATGTAACAAATGATGCGGTAATAAGAAGTGAAATGCTCATAGACGAAGGAGATCCATATAGTGCTCTTCTACTTAACAAATCTATCAATAATCTTAAGGCAAGAGGTATATTTGGAAAAGTTGAAAGAAAAATCTTAGAAGGATCTTCGCCAGATTTGAAAATTTTAGAAGTGAAAGTTGAAGAAAAAGCCACAGGTGAAATTATGGCTGGTGCGGGAGTTGGTACTGATGGAACCTCAGTTATGTTTGCTGTAAAAGAAAACAATTGGCTAGGAAAAGGAATTAGTCTTAAGTCATCATTATCATTAAATGCACAATCTCTCAGTGGAAGCATAGCATTAAGGAATCCAAATTATAATTATACTGGTAATGCGGTTTTTTCTTCTTTTGATATTGCTTCGACAGACAAGACAACAAACTCAGGTTTCGAGAGTACAACAACCGGTTTTAGTTTTGGTACAGAATTCGAACAATATGAAGATATATTTTTATCTCCTACAGTCAGTGCAAAATTTGAAAAAATTGATGTTCAGTCATCCGCATCAGATAAAATAAAAAAAATGGATGGAAACTATAAAAATGTGGATTTTGAATATGCCATATCACTTGATAAAAGAGATCAGAGATTTGAGACTACTTCTGGTTACAAAATAAGTTTTATGCAATCAATACCAATTGTTCAAGATTCGTCTTCAATTTTAAATGGATTAAACGTAAGTAAATATTACGAATTTTCAGAAGATGTCATTGGTGCGTTGAAAATATATGGACGTTCACTACATGGTATAGATGATGATGTGAGATTATCAGAAAGGCTATTTATACCACAAAGAAGACTTCGAGGTTTTGATACGAATAAAATTGGACCAAAGGACGGAGACGATTGGATTGGTGGCAATTTCGCAACAGCAGTTGGATTTGAAGCAAAACTACCCAATATTTTGCCTGAATCTCTAAAAACTAACGTCAGTGCTTTTATTGATACTGCAAATCTTTGGGGAGTTGATTATAGTGATTCGGTGAACGACTCAAATAAAGTTAGATCATCCGTGGGTTTGGCTGCTGATGTCTGGACTATGGTTGGACCGCTTAGTTTTACAGTGGCAAAGGCTTTAACTACTTACGATCAAGATGAAACGGAAACATTCAATTTCAGGCTCGGAACATCATTTTAATGAAACATTTAGTAAAAATTTTTGTAGTTACTTTTTTGTTGTTAATCAATACATATGCATTAGCTGATCAAAAATTAGTAACTTTAGATATGAAATACGTTTTAAATAATAGCAAAGCAGGAAAAGGAGCTCAGGACTTTTTGAAGAAATCATTGCTAGATAATAATAAAAAGTTTTCAGATATAGAAAATAATCTCAAAAAAGAAGAAAGTGATTTGTTAGAAAAAAAGAATATTTTATCTAAAGAGGAATATCAAAAAAAGGCAGACACACTAAGAAAAAAAGTGATAGATTATCAATCACAAAGAAGAGCGACTCTTGACAAAATAGCTAACCAAAGAACAAAAGCAAGACAAACATTATTGAAAACGATAGATCCCATATTAAATACTTATATTCAAGAAAACGGCATATCGATTGTAATTGATAGAAAATACGTTCTTGGTGGACGAACAGATCTTGATATTACTAATTCAATTATTGAAAAATTAAATAAAGAGCTTCAATCGTTGAATTTAAAGTAAAATGGTATCCTGCCAGTTTTTTGAAAAACAAGGGCCATACACCCTAAAAGAAATAATTAAAACAATTAATTGTACTGAAGATTACTCGCATATAAAAGATTTTAAAATTCATGGGGTAGAATCATTAGTAGATGCAAATGAAAGTGATATGACTTTTTTGAACTCTAGTAAATATAAAGATGTTTCTTTAAAAACAAAGGCTGCTGTATGCATAACTTCATCAAATCTTTCGAAATACCTTCCCAATCAATGTATTAAACTTGATGTAAAAAATGTTTTACTGGCAGTGAATCAAGTTTCAAAAATGTTTTACCCCAATGCAGATATAGACTATCCGGATATTTACTTAGTTAATTCCAACGAAATTAAAGAAAAGTATTCTAAAGTTAACTTTGGTAAAAATACTCTTATTGGCAAAAATGTTCAAATAGGAAAAGATTCTTATGTCGGGAGCAATAGCATAATAGAGAGCAATGTAAAAATTGGTAATAATTGCACAATTGGTTCATTTGTCGTGATAAAAAATTCCATAATTGGTGAAAACGTAAACATAAAGGATGGTGCTAAAGTTGGACTCAAAGGTTTTGGTTTTATTCCTATTAAGCAAAAAAACTTAAGGACACCTCAAATTGGAAAAGTAATTTTAAATGATGGAGTGGAGATAGGTTCAAATTGCACTATCAATAGAGGTTCTATATCTGATACAGTTATAGGAAAAAATACTTTTCTAGATGATCATATACATATCGCTCACAATGTTAAGGTAGGTGAAAATTGTATCATGGCTGCCCAAGTGGGAATTTCAGGAAGCACAATCATAGGAGATAATACTGTAATTGGAGGTCAAGCTGGAATTTCTGGACATTTAAAAATAGGTAACAATGTTAAAATTGGAGGTGCAAGTGGAGTTACAACTGATATTTCAGACAATTCTCAGATCATGGGTTATCCTGCTATACCACTAAGAGATTTTGTAAAAATGAGGAAAAAAAAATGACAAAAAATTCCATAGATAAAAAGGAAATAGAACTTTTGTTACCACATAGAGAACCGATGTTATTAATTGATAAGCTAACTAATATAGTTTCCTTAAAATCAGCGACGGCAATAATTAACGTTAAAAAAACATCTTTTTTTGTACAAGGTCATTTCCCAGGGCAACCCGTTATGCCTGGCGTTCTTATTGTTGAAGCTTTCGGGCAAGCGGCAGCCGCACTAACAGCCTATAGCGTAGATCCCAAAGAATATGAAAATAAATTAGTTTACTTAATGACTGTAGATAAAGCACGCTTTAGAAATCCTGTTATTCCAGACTGTGAACTAAATTTAGAAATTGAAGCGATGAGATCTCATGGTCGAGTTTGGAAATATAAAGGTATAGCAAAGGTAAATGGAAAAAAAATGGCTGATGCAGAATGGGCGGCTACGGTTGTAGATAGAACAAAGCAAAATAATGATTCATAAAACTAGTGTCATTGATAAAAATGCAAAAATTTCACAAACTGCTGAAATAGGCCCGTATGCAGTAATAGGATCTGGCGTTGAAATTCATGATGAAGTGGAGATACATTCACATGTTAATATTGTTGGTGACACAAAAATTGGCAAAGGAACAAAAATCTTTCCTTTTGCGAGCATAGGAACTCAGCCTCAAGATTTGAAGTACAAAGGTGAAAAAAGTAGTCTGATTATAGGCAATAATAATATAATTAGAGAATATGTAACAATTAATCCAGGGACTCAAGATGGAGGAATGATTACAAAAATTGGAAACAATTGTTTATTTATGATTTCTTCGCACATAGCTCATGACTGTCAAATTGGGAATAATGTGGTTATTGCAAACAATGTCCCTTTGGGTGGTCATGTTATCATTGAGGATTCTGTTACTATAGGTGGAAACTCTGCAGTTCAGCAATTTACTAGAATAGGTCGTTTAGCAATGGTGGGAGGCATGACTGGAGTCTTAAAAGATGTGATACCTTTTGGTTTATCATTTGGTAATAGAAACTATTTAAAAGGGATAAACATAATTGGTCTTCGCAGAAAAAAATATGAAAACAAGATAATTATGGAGCTAAATGAGGCTTACAGGAAAATTTTTTCATCAAAAAATCTACATGAAAATTTAAGCAAAATTAATGGAGAATTTAAAGATAATAAATTGGTTAAAGAAGTGACAGAATTTATTTCAAAGGATAAAAAAAGGCCAATTTGTTCACCATTAGAAAATTAATTATTTAATGATAGGCTTAGTACTTGGTGATACCCAGTTAGGCAGTTTGATTATAAACAAAATTAAATCACTTAATAAGGAATGTATAATAATTGATATTTCTAAAAAAAAAATATTCAAAAAATATAAGAATGTTTTTCCTCTATCTATAGGACAATTGGGAAAAGCTATATCGATATTAAAAAAATATAAATGCAAAAAAATAATTTTTGCTGGAAAAGTTTTTACTCCAAATTTTACTAACACTAAATTTGATTTTAAGGCCCTATATTATTTACCAAGAATTATTAAGGAAGCTAAAAAAGGAGATGCGTCAATTATTAAGATAATTATTAATATTTTTAAAAAAGAAGGATTTAAAATAATAAGTTCTACTTTTTTTAATCCAGAATTGTTACTCAAAAGAGGAAACTATACAAAAATCAAGCCTGATTTTTTTAGCAAAAAGGATATGTTGAAAGGAAAAAGTACCATTATAGATCTAAATAGGCGTGATATTGGACAGGGGGCGGTTATTAGGGATAGTCATGTAATTGCAATAGAAGGTCTTGATGGGACGGATGCTATGTTGAATAGGGCTGATGTGTTATTAAATCAATTTTCTCACAGAAATAAAAGAAAAGGCATTCTTTTTAAATTTCCAAAAAGAAATCAGGATTTACGTGTAGATTTACCTACCGTTGGTATTAAAACAGTGAAAAAATGCGCAAAAATTAGACTAAAAGGAATTGTTCTAAAAGCAAATCAAAATATTGTTTTGGATCGGTCAAAATGTATTAGTTTGGCAAATAAAAATCGAATGTTTATTTGCGCTATTTAATATGCAAAAAAAGATATTTGTTTTAACTGGAGAACCTTCTGGTGACAAATTAGCATCAAAGGTAATAGCAAAGCTTAAAAGTTCAAAGCCTGATATTGAATATTTATCAGTAGGTGGCGGGCATTTAAAAGCTTTGGGAATCGAATCTATTTATGATTTAAGAGAGATTACATATCTTGGATTTACTAAAGTTCTATTGAATCTTTTTAAAATTAAAAAAAAAATTAACGAAACTGTAGATAAAATTATAGAATTCAATCCCGATATTTTATTTTCTGTAGACAGTCCTGATTTTACTTTAAGAGTTGCTAAAAAGGTCAAGAAGTTAAAATCTAGTATTAAAACTATCCATTTTGTAGCTCCTCAAGTTTGGGTCTGGAGAGAACATAGAGTTAAACAATTAAAGTCCTTTCTTGACCATGTTTTGTTATTATTTCCATTTGAAAAAAAATATTTTGATAAAGAAAATATTCGATCTACATTTACAGGACATCCGTTGCTTGAAGATCAAGAGAAAAGTAAGATAGATATCGTTCAAGTTATAAAAAAAGATAAAAAAATTTTTTCAATTTACCCAGGCAGCAGGATTTCAGAGATAAATGTTTTAATGCCCATTTTATTTAAATTTGTCAAATTAATGAATGAAAAATATTCAGATATTTTTTTTATCTTTCATTCTACTATTGAACATAGTGAGTTAATAAAAAATCTCCTACTCAAGGAAAGATTTGAAAATTGCGATGTAATAAGTGATGAAAAAATTAAATCTGATATTCTTAAAAAGTCAATTTTTGCTGTGGCTAAATCAGGCACAATTTCTCTAGAAATTTGTAATGCAAAAGTTCCATCCGTGATTATTTATAAAATGAGCAAAATTAATTTTTTTATTATTAAAAATCTAGTGAAAGTAAAATCTCCGAATATTATCAATATTGCTGCTGACGAAGAAGTTATACCAGAATTATTACAATCTAAGTGTAACCCAAACGATATATTTAATACGGTAGTCAAACTTTTAAGTGATAAAGATATTTTAGATAAACAAATCGCTAAATCACAAGAAATAATAAGTAATTTTAAAAAAGGAAATTCTTCTGAAATAGCAAGTACAGTTTTACTTAATCAACTTTAATCTTTTAATAGTTTCACCTTTATCAAGAGATAAAATAATATTGAAAAGACCGGGACCGAATTTAGATCCAGTAAGAGCAACTCTTAATGGTTGGCCTACTCCCTTAAAATTTGTTTTGTGTTTATCTATTAATCCATTAACAATTTTTTCAAGAGATTCTTTTGTTATTATTGTCATTTTTTCATAATCATTTAAGAAATCTTTTAAAATTTTCTTAGAAGCAGCATCCAGAAGCTTTGAATCTTCTGATGAAATGGTAATAGTATCACTAAGAATATATTGAGCATTTTGATATATATCGTCTAGAGTTTTTGCTTTGTTTTTTAAAAAATTCATTGATTTTAGTAATGTTTTTTCTTTTGAACTATCGATCTTTTTTTTAAAATTTTTGCAAAAATCTTTTAAATATTCAAATAATTCTTTTTCATCTATATGTTTTATATAATGTTCGTTAAGCGATAATATTCTAGACATATCCAGTTTAGATGGAGATTTTCCTACGCTTTTTAAATCAAATAATTCTATACTTTCTTCTAAATTAAATATTTCTTTGTCTTTATGAGACCAACCCAGGCGTAATAAATAATTCCTCATGGCATCTGACAATATACCTAATTTTATATAATCATCGACTGTTGAAGCTTTGTCTCTCTTTGATAATTTTGATCCGCTTTGACTATGTATCAATGGAATATGTGCAAAATTAGGTAATTTCCAATTCATTGCTTCATAAATTTGCTTTTGTTTAAAAGTATTTATTTTATGATCATCACCCCTGATGACATGAGAGATATTCATTGCATGGTCATCGGCTACAGCAGACAATTGATAAGTAGGCGTACTATCTTTTCGTAAAATAACAAAATCTTCTATTATGGAATTTGAAATATTAATTTCGCCCTGTACCAGATCCTTAATTATAGTATTTCCACTCGTCTTACTCTTAAATCTTATTACCGGATTTAGATTATTTGGAACTTCTAAATTTTTGGAATCTCTGCATTTTCGATTATATACAAAAGGTATTCCTTTTTTTTTTGCTTTTTCTTTTTGTTTTTTTATTTCTTCTTCTGGACAGTAACATTTATAAGCAAAACCTTTTTTTAAAAGTTCTTCTGCTATTTCTTTATGCTGTTTGATCTTTTGTGATTGAATATATTCCTTATCATCGTGTCTTATTCCAATCCATTGCAATGATTGGATAATTTGGTTTTTATATTCTTCTTTTGATCTTTCTTTATCTGTGTCTTCGATTCTTAAATAAAATTTTCCCTTATTATTTTTTGAAAATAACCAATTAAAAAGAGCTGTTCTGACCCCACCTATATGCAGCGGTCCAGTAGGAGATGGAGCAAACCTTGTTGCTACTAAACTCATGGATAATTACTAGACTATTTTATTGAAAGTTTCTATACAAAGATACTAATACACCTTGTATTTTTACTCTGTCAGGTCCAAAAATTTTTGTTTCATATCTTTTATTTGCACTTTCAAGAGCTACAATTTTGCCTTTTTTTCTTATTCTTTTTAACATTGCTTCATGATCATCTATTAAAGCAACTACTATCTGTCCATTGTCAGCGGTATTAGTTTTTCTAACAATTACAGTATCACCATCTTTGATTCCAGCTTCAATCATTGAGTCTCCTGAAATTTTCAAACCAAAATGTTCTCCGTTCTTACCTAACATTTCTGGAAGGAGCACTCTACTAACCTCGTTTTGTATTGCTTCAATTGGTGTACCAGCTGCAATTTTACCTAATACAGGCACTTCATTTATGCTATTTTTTTTATTATTATCCAGTCCACCTTTAATTACGCTTGGGGAGAAAGAATTATAAATATCATGAGCACTTGCGGTTTCAGGTAGTTTCAAAACTTCCAGTGCTCTAGCTTTATGAGCAAGC
>Ga0187833_10006226_pt1 | contig 11085 bp, 9 predicted proteins | sample ETNtaG_37_FD_167968 | JGI IMG/M metagenome (GOLD analysis project Ga0187833, IMG submission 167968) | Marine microbial and viral communities from oxygen minimum zone, Eastern Pacific Ocean - ETNP2014_SV_400_PacBio MetaG (Illumina Assembly) | ecosystem: Environmental > Aquatic > Marine > Hypoxic... | reverse complement strand
TCTGGGCCGGCCCCGGCGCGAGAGTGGCCACCTCCCCTTTGCGCGCCACATAATCTCCGATCCCCGCGATCAGCTTGGCCCTGTATTCGCGCTCGGATAGCTCATGCTTCAGAATCGCCTGGCGGTCGCTGAGACTGAGCCTTAAGCCATCGGGCAGTTCGGTCCGATCGAGATGCACCGCCAGGAGCGGATGCCCCTCGTCCAGGGCAAAGTTAACCTCCTTCTGGCAATTGTCCGATGCAGTGGAACGGGGGGTAACGAACAGCAAAAACAGGTCACAGTTTTTGACCGCCTGGGCCAGTTCCTCCCGCCAGGTGGAGCCGGGACTGATGCCCTCGTCATACCAGATATTGAATCCCTGGCTCTGCAGCCACTCGATTTCGGGATAGACCAGCTCATCATCTTCATGGGCATAGCTCACGAATATGTAGGACTCTTCGCCTTTATATGCCGAAAATGGACGATCCATGGGTTTGATCCGCCGAAAGTCGGCTGAATACTACCCAGTGCATTGGAAATTAGCAAAGCGATTGTTTACCGATCGCTGAGACGAATCATGCTATCCCATGGCTGCCCTGGTTAGGCCACCACATCACCCCATCTGGTCAACATGCTGTCGCCCTATGGATCTTCCGCCCCGGAAGTCACTTCCAACCACTCACTTCGCACTTGCTGGTTCTGCATCAGTTCGTCCGGAGTTCCTTCGTATACCATACGCCCGTGTCCCATCACATAGACCCGCTGAGAAATCTTCAGGGCGATGGCGAGTTTTTGCTCGATCAACAGAATCGATACGCCGCGGTCTGTAATCTCCTGCAGCAGCTCTCCTACCTGTGCCACCAGTTTCGGCGCCAGACCTTCTGTGGGCTCATCGATCATGATCAAGTCGGGATCACCAATCAGCGTACGGCACATGGTGAGCATCTGTTGCTCGCCCCCGGATAGCGCACTTCCCAACACATTCGCTCGTTCGCGCAGGTTGGGAAATATCTCGTACATGTCATCTATCGTCCAGCGGCCCTCCCGGCGTGTGCTCTTGCGGCCCAACAGCAGATTCTGCTGGACCGTCAGGGTTGGGAATATCTCTCTGTTTTCAGGGACATAACCCAATCCCCGCCAGGCAATCTCATGCTGTCTTTTCCCGGCGATTTGTTCCCCCTTGAAGACAATTGAGCCAACCGGCGGGACTTCTCCCATGATGGCTTTGATTGTGGTAGACCTGCCGACACCATTTCTTCCCAGCAAGCTAACGATTTCGCCGTTGCCAACGACAAAACTAACGCCCTGCAAAATGTGGCTTTTGCCATAGTAGGCGTGCAGATCGGTTACCTCAAGCATCCTGTTCATCCAGTGAACCAAGATAAGCTTCCTGTACCTTGATGTCGTTTCTGATCTCCTCGGGTACACCGGTAGCGATGATCTCGCCATAGACCAGCACTGAGATTCGGTCTGCCAGATTGAACACCACACCCATATCGTGTTCCACCACCACCAGGGTTTTCCCTTCGCTGATTCTCTTGATCAGTTCAACCGATTGATCCGCTTCGGTATGGCTCATGCCGGCTACCGGTTCGTCCAACAGAATCACGTCGGCGCCGCCGGCAATGGTAATTCCCAACTCCAGCGACCTCTGTTCCGCGTAGGTTAGAACGCCCGCCAACATATCCTTTCTGGCGCCGAGCCCAATCTGCTGCAGGACCTGTTCGCTCTCTTCGTTCAGTTGCTTCTGCTTTCTCACCAGATGCCAGAAGGAATACCTGTATTGCATGGACCAGAGCAGAGCACAGCGAATATTCTCGAACACGGTCAGATTCGAAAAAATATTGGTCACCTGAAAACTTCTTGCCAGTCCCAGCCTGTTAATCTCAAATGGTTGCAGCCCGGCCAGCTCCCGACCACGAAGTCTGATGCTGCCTTGCGACACGGAATAGCGACCAGTGATCAGATTGTACAGTGTCGACTTGCCCGCTCCGTTTGGACCAATGATCGCGTGACGCTCACCTTCGATGATATCGAGATCTACTGACCGGATAATCTCGGTGGCATCGAAGCTCTTGCTGACTCCCGTCAGAGAAAGGATGCTGTTCACGTCTTTGCTCTCTCAAGCGGCGCATTGGCAGATGCCCAGGCACTCAGCAATCGCGGAGTCAGCGCCTTGACCAGGTATCCCGCAGTCGCCGCAATCAGCAGCGTGACAATCCAGGGCCAGACTGAGGACGTGTCTACAGACACAAAGAACAGAGTCATCTCATGTTCGCCGACTACGCCATGACGGTAAAACTGTAGCATCTCCAACAGCCCGACAATGGCGCAGAGAAGAACGAAGGCTGGTACGCCCACGGTTATGTACGGCAGAATCAGCTGCCTCAGGCGCCCGTTCTTCCAGGCGACGGTATGGATCATAAGCACCCCGGTCAATCCGGCCGGCATGAACATAACGGTGGCGACGAACAGCAGGCCCACATAGAGTTGCCAGAGTTCCGTATAATTGCTGAGCACGGTCTGCAGCAGCGTAAGCAGTACCGCACCGACAATGGGACCTACGAAGACACCGGTTCCCCCGATATACGTCATCAGCAGCACGTTGCCGGAAGTGATCGCATTGAGGTTCTCTTCCGTCAATATTTCATAGTTGATGGCGAACAGTCCACCAGCGACACCGGCGAAGAATCCGGCACCGCAAAAGGAGATAAAGCGCACCATTCTCTGGCTGTAGCCGATGAATTCCGCCCGCTCCGGATTATCTCGCACGGCATTGGCGATCCTGCCGGCCGGGGTTTGAGAGAACAGGTACATCAGCAGGGTTGCCACGAATACCCAGCCGGCGATCAGGTAGTAGACCTCCAGGTCCTGGGCAAAGTCGAATCCGAAGAATTCAGGAGCCATGGTCCGGTCTCCGGAAATACCCTCTTCACCACCGAAGAAACCGACGAAGATCAGCGAACAGGCGGCGATCATCTCGCCGATACCCAATGAGATCATGGCAAACACGGTTCCTGCTCTGCGCGTGGAAAAACTGCCGATGAACACGGCGAACAGCAAGCCGAATAGACCACCGATCAGGGGCAGCAGGATGACCGGCAGGCTGAACACTTCGGCCTCGATGTAATTGAGAGAGTGCACCGCCATGAACCCACCCAAGCCGAAATATACCGCGTGACCAAAGGAGAGCATGCCCCCCTGCCCCAGCAGCATGTTGTAGCTGAGTGCAAAGATAATGGTAATGCCCATCTGATTGAGGATGGATAGGGACAGAACTGAATCGAACAGCCCGGGTAACAACAGCAACACCGCAAGGGAAGCAATCCACACCAGTAATCCACGCACCTTTGCCATCACGTTTCCCGCTTGCCCAGCAGACCGGTAGGTCTGAATATCAGAATGAGCACCAGCAGCAGGTACGGCAATACGGGGGCGATCTGGGGCAAAGAGAGGGTCCACAGATCGTTCAGAAAATGGTCCGCATCAAAAGATATATCGAACAGCGCCAACAGGTCGTTGACAGCAAACTCCAGTGCGATGGCGTACGATTGCAGCAGTCCGATCAGCAGCGATGCGATCAGCGCTCCGGTCAGCGACCCCAAACCACCCACTACCACGATCACAAACACGATGCTGCCAAGGACCAGTGCCATGCCCGGGAACGTGGTCAGTACAGGTCCGGCGATAACACCGGCAACGCCCGCAAGGGCCGTACCCACGCCAAACGCACCCATGAAGATCAGGGGAACATTGTGTCCCAGACTGGAGACGGCATTGGGATGGCTGATGGCCGCCTGAATGATCAGCCCGATACGGGTTCGCGTGATGACCTGATAGAGCCCGATAAAAATGGCGATGGAAATAAAGATCATGAATCCCTTGTAGGCGGGAAAGTTCTGCCCAAAGAGCGTAAACAGAGGGAAGTCAAGAATCTCCGGCTGCTGGTAATTCTTAGTCTCTTTCCCCCAGGCAAACTGCACCAGCTCTTCGATGAAGAAGGCAAGGCCAAAGGTAAATACCAGCTCCGCCACATGACCCGACTTATGAACGTAGCGCAGCCCGTAACGTTCGACCAGGGCTCCCAACACCCCGACCAGCAGAGGCGCCACGATGAGTCCAGGCCAGAACCCCAGAAAAAGACTGACTGAATAGGCGAAGTAAGCTCCCAACATATAGAAGCTGGCGTGGGCGAAATTCAAGATGCCCATCATGCTGAATATAAGCGTTAGACCACTCGCCAGCATAAACAGCAGCAGGCCCGTCACCAGGCCGTTCAGGGTAGAGAATATGACGATCTCAACCATCAGGGGCCGATCCAGGCTGGAAAAACTTGGAGCAGCATCAACTCTGGGGACGTGTCATCTTGCAGGTGGTTTCGACAAGGGTGTTTTCCAGGGGCACGGACTCCTCGGTCCGCAATCCAAAACCGGAATTGTCCCCGTCAAACTCGATGCCCTCGTCAGTGTGAACGGATATCTGCAGGGGCTGAAACAGTTGATGGTCTTCGCGGCGCATAAAGACCCGCTCACCACCCAGGGTGGTGTGTTCGATTCCCTCCAACGCTCTGGCTACCGGCAGGGGATCGCTGGAACCAGCCTTGTCGATCGCCTTGGCAAGGATCTCAATGACATTGTAAACTCGTTGGTTGGAGAGATCGTGATCCGGGTATTTTGCTTTGAAGGCGCTATGGTAGTCCCTTAGACGTTTTGTTGGGACCGGATTGTAATGACCCTCGTGCACCAGCCGAATCTTGCCTTTACCCGCCTTGCCCATGGTGGCGGTAACCCCATCGAACGCAGCATAGTAGGTATAGATGGGCACGTTCATACCAGCGTCAACGATCGCCTTACCAAGACCCACCATATCCGCCCCCCAGTTGCCGGTAATAATGGCCTGGGCACCCGAAGATTGGATCTTGGTTACATAGGGTGTGAAATCCTTGACTCGACCGATAGGATGAAGCTCATTACCGAGGATGGCCATGTCGGGACGTTTCTGTCCCAGAAACTTGACGGCTGCCGCCGCCACCGCCTTGCCGAACGAGTAGTCCTGGCCGATGATATAGATCTTCTCTATGTTCTCCTGCTTGGCAATCACGTCAGTCAGAGCGGCCATCTTGATCTCAGCGTGTGCATCGAAGCGAAAGTGCCAGAAGTGGCACTTGTCGTTGGTGAGGGCAGGGTCTACAGCCGAATAGTTGAGATACAGCACCCTGTTAGCAGGATTGCGCCGATTGTGCTTCCTGACGGCATCCGTGACGGCATTGGCCACTGCCGAGCTGTTGCCCTGTGCAATGATCTGAATTCCCTCGCCAATGGCCCTCTTGAGCTGTATCTGCGACTCCCTCGGACTCGCCTTGTTATCCAGCGCCACAATCTCGAACCGCCTGCCACCAAGTACACCCGCCTTCTTGTTCACCAACTCTTCTGCAGCGAATTCAAACTGATGCAGGGTGTTGGTGCCGGTAGCGGAAAACGTCCCGGAAATGGGATCGATAAATGCAATACGTACTGCATCCGCCCCGTGGGAACACATGGGGTACAGCACGCCCACAAGCACAGCCATGCGCCAAAAACTCATCAGTACTCCTCAAGACTCTTCATTGAAACTGCGGGGGATCATATACGTTCCCAATTTTCAATGAAAGAGAGGATCCGGCTAATTCCATTGCCTGACGGTCGTTTCCAGACGAGTCCTCTTCTGGCATCATCAGCTGTCCTTCACATAAACCAAATCAACTCATGCTCATACGTATATTCAATTATAAGGATGCCACCCAGGTCACATCTCTCTGGCAAGAGGCCCTCCCCGATGATCGTCCCCACAATCAACCGCGCACCGTCATCAACAACAAAGTAGCGGCGCAGGATGATCTTTTCTTTGTCGCTGAAGAGAATTCCGTTGTAATCGGCACCATCATCGCCGGATACGATGGACATCGTGGCTGGCTCTATTCAGTCGCTGTGAATCCAGCTTTTCGTAACAGAGGGATCGGCAGACAACTGGTCGAGCATGCTGTTATAGCTCTCTGGAAGTTGGATTGCCTTAAGGTTAACCTGCAGGTACGAGGCGGCAACACCCAGGTAGTCGACTTTTACAAGTCGTTAGGGTTCGAGACCGAAGACAGGGTCAGTATGGGGAAGTTGCTGTGACAAAGCGATCATTACGGAATTTCGTGTTTAGAAATATCAGCAAGTCTAGATATCTTAATACGCAGTGCGAAGAGGGGTACCGCTTCCTGGACACGCAACAAGTACATCCATGTAGGCTCGCGGTGGCATCCCTGCCACCGGACGATCCTGGAAGCGGTACCCCTCTCCGCACTGCTCACTTAGGAGTTAGCATCATGTCGTTTCAGATATCAGACTTTCGCTCCCCGTCACAAAGTCAATCAACGAAGGGGTATGAAGCTGGGGTGTTCACGGAACGGCCGCCGCGTAGCACAGCCAGGATGGCGAAGTAGCGGTGGAGCTTCGGAGTGCGCCAGGGATGGCGCACGCAGAAAAAGTGTAGTGAACACCCCAGATTCATGCCCCAATCTCTCTACTACAAAGTGCCTACCCCAACGTCTGTGAGACATCGAGAGCGTCAGAATATGCTGCATGTCACACAATCAGAAAACGAAGGGGTATGGATGCAGGGAGTTCACGGTACGGCTTCCCGCCACGCGATTACCTAGTGTTTAGAGACGTTCTAGGCCAAAGCTTGGACGTTGGCTATGATGCCTGATTAATTCTCATTCATTTCCGGCTGGTCCGGCGGCGGAACTCATCGTGGCTGATAGGCTCTACTCTCCAGCGGTCCAACTCGTCGTTTCGTGAGGCAGCCAAGCTAATGCCCTCTGGATCAATAGAGGGTACCGCTTCAGGATCGGCGATCAAGCTCTCCCATGCTTTCAGAGCTAGTCGTTCACGCTCGCTCGGTGCAAGCTCAAGCAATGCTCGTTCTATTTCAGTGATGCTGGCCATCCAGCTATTCCACCCTTAACGAAACCCAAGAGACACAACGGCTGTGTCATCGGCGGGGGATTCCGGTGAGTTGCCAAGGACTCCTCTGTTACTCCAATTACTTGCTGTGATGGGGTTTTCCTGATGTCAGAAGCTGGCTACGTGTCACAAGCCAGTCAACGAAGGGGGTATGGAGCTGGGGTGTTCACGGAACGGCTTCCCGCCGCGTAGCGTAGCCAGGATGGCGAAGTAGCGGTGGAGCTTCGGAGTGCGCCAGGGACGGCGCACGCAGAAAAAGTGTAGTGAACACCCCAGATTCATGCCCCAATCTCCCTACAACAAAGTACCCAATCCGAAGTTGTCCAACAACCCAGCATGTCAATATTCCCTACGCCCCAGATAGTCAGAAAACGAAGGGGTATGGAGCTGGGGTGTTCACGGAACGGCTTCCCGCCGCGTAGCGCAGCCAGGATGGCGCAGTAGCGGTGGAGCTTCGGAGTGCGCCAGGGATGGCGCACGCAGAAAAAGTGTAGTGAACACCTCAGATTTATGCCCCAATCTCCCCACACCAAAACACCCAATCCGAAGTTGTCCAACAACCCAGCATGTCAACATTCCCTACACCCCAAATAGTCAGAAAACGAAGGGGTATGGATCTGGGGTGTTCTACGGAACGGCTTCCCGCCGCGTAGCGCAGCCAGGATGGCGGAGTAGCGGTGGAGCTTCGGAGTGCGCCAGGGATGGCGCACGCAGAAAAAGTGTAGTGAACACCCCAGATTCATGCCCAATCTCTCCGCTACAAAGTGCGTAACCCAAAGTTTGTGCGATTCCCATCACGGGATAACTAACTACTACTCCGACACCTTCGCGATCGGCAATACCAGCGCATCAGCAAGCTCCACCAGCTTGACGAATTCCGCTCGATAGCCGTTTCGATCCGAACCGCGACCGGCCTTGGCCAGTGCGATCACCTGCGTATAGTCCCAGTCGGACAGATAGTCACTGCCCCGCAGCAACTGCCCGAAACCGGACACGGAGGCGGCAAATCTAAAGTCGATGCTGCTGGAATCGATGGAGGGAAGGATATCCGTTCGCAGTAATGCTTTTGAAACCAGCTGGCTGTCGGTCTCACCAGGATTCTTGTAACGGAGTTTCAGGAAAGCAATTTCAGCATCAGTGTCCCGGTCAGCTACTGTCACCTCCCTTTTGTAGCGCAAAGGATCCACCGCTTGGCCACCACTGTCCTTGAGCGCGATCTCATATAGTGCCGTTACACTGTGCCCTGCCCCGATGTCGCCCGCATCCACCTTGTCGTTGTTGAAATCCTCTCGTTTTAGCAGTCTGTTCTCGTAACCGATCAATCGGTACTCACTGACCACGGCGGGATTGAATTCGATCTGTATCTTGACGTCGCTGGCGATGGTGTTGAGGGTGGAAGAGGCCTCCTCCACCAGCACCTTGCGCGCCTCATTCAGGTTGTCGATGTACGCATAATTGCCGTTGCCTACGTCTGCCAACTGTTCGAGCATGGCATCGTTATAGTTGCCCATGCCGAATCCCAGCGTGGTCAGACCGATGCCGGACTTCCTCTCCTGTTCTATTCGCTTCTTAAGTTCTTGCACACTGTCGATACCAACGTTGAAATCACCATCGGTGGCGAGGACCACCCGGTTGATGCCATTCTCGATAAAGGAAGCTCGAGCGAGTTCGTAAGCTGCCAGGATGCCTCCCTCGCCCCAGGTGGAACCGCGGGCGCTTAAGCGATCCAGGGCTTCATATATCTTGCGCTTCTCGCTGCCGGCTACCGGCTCCAGTACGGTTCCGGCGCTGCCGGCGTAGGTGACGATGGCGATGGAATCGTTGCCGGAAAGCTGCTTCGTCAACAGTTTAAGGGAGGACTTTACCAGGCCCAATTTATTGGCGGACTGCATGGAACCGGAGACGTCGATCAGGAACACCAGGTTTGCCGCCGGCAGTGAATTGCGGTCCAGGTCATATCCCTGTAGCCCGATATGAAGCAGGTGTTTTCCTGCGTTCCATGGACTGGGAGCCATCTCGGTGTAGATCGAGAAGGGGGTCTCGGTCGACTGCGGCACCGGATAGTCATAGCTGAAATAGTTGATCAGTTCCTCCACCCTGACCGCGTCTTCGGGCGGTATCTGTCCCAGATTCAGATATCGGCGCATGTTGCTGTATGCCCCTGTATCCACATCGATACTGAACGTGGAAAGGGGCTCCTCGGCAGTTCTCTTGACGGAATTCTGATCATAGATCTGGTAGTTTTCAGCGACGTTGTGAGCCGGTTGTGGATAGCCCCGCCGGAGATAGCTCCCGCTTACGGCTGGAGCAGACGAACTAGCAGCGGTCAATGCTCGTTTGTATTGAGCTTCAGTTCTATCTTCCGGAGCCGGGGCCTTGCGTCTTGCGGCCTGCACCATGGTAACCTGTGCCTGATCAGTGGTGCTTGCGTCCTGCTCAGATACAACGGCGGTCGGTTCGGCGGGCTGGCTACTGGGTTTTCTCTTTTTAGAGTCAGAGTCTGACATCCGTTGCACACCGCAAGCTGTAACCACTACAACGGTCGATATCAAGATGATTCCTGCAAGCTGGGCTCTCATGACGTTCTCCAAGGCAGTTTCCTTCCCCCATAAAACGTGGCCGCTTCCAAAAAGGGTTAACTGAGGCCTACCGGCCGTCGTTTTTTTTCTGCGTTTTGTGGTAACTTATTGCTATTCAAGCGCTTTTTCTTGGCCGGGTATTCTGTTGAACACTGACTGCACGCAATTGGAAGAAAGAAACAAACTGACGACCTGGTTGTGGGCGACGTTGATGGCCTCTAAAGTCGGCCTCGATTTCTAATGCAAAACACCGCCGATGTAGCCGACAGCCCGCCAGGTGAAACCAAGCTGTCCATCACACCCTATCTGCTGTTCATCTATTTTTCCGCTGTACCTGCGCTATTTTTCTATCTGCCGGGCCAATATGAAGAGGCGGTGGCGACGCTGGTATTTGCCTGCGCCCTGGCCGTTGCCTGGTTGGCGATCTCCTACTTGATGGAATTCGTACCAATCAACCCTGTCATTACAAAAGTCTTGTCCACTCTCTTCCATACACTGTTTGTAACGATGGGAGTACTCCACCTGACTGTCTATCTCTACTTCCACCAGGAAGTCACTGTGAACACCTACTTTATTCTGTTCGAAACGAATCTGAATGAAGTGACGGAAACGGTCGCCATGTATTTTGATCACAGATCGATCTACCTGGCGTTGTTTGTCGGTCTGCCGTTTATTGCCAGAGAAATTGCCGGCAGAATGAGCGGAACTCCGGACACTCTAAAATTCCTTGCCGTAGCACTCGTCGTTTTGATGCTGGTCCACGTCACCGGCCTGACGGATTCATTAAGACTCAAACACAACCCCGTTACCTTGTTTCTCGCTGCGATTATTCAGTACCAGGAGGAGATCGAATCCTACCGACGCATCACAGCGGAGCAGGATGCCGGTACAGACATTCAGTCCATCTCGAAGGCAGAGAGGAATCTGTATGTCCTGGTTATGGGTGAGTCTACCTCAAGAAACCATATGAGTTTGTACGACTACGATCGCAATACCAATCCAAGGCTGACGGAACTGGCTGATGAGTTGCATGTTTTTACAGATGTGGTGAGCCCACATTCACACACCATACCCGTCTTTAAGAAGGCGCTGTTTCTGAGGGAGGGGGAACCGTCCGAGGACTGGGCGGATGCGCAGACGCTCATCAGTCTATTCAAGGATGCTGGCTTCAAGACCATCTGGCTGTCCAATCAGGAGCAATTCAGCGTTTACGGCAATGTCGTTGACAGTATCGCAAGTCAGGCGGACGTCCGTATATATACCGGCGATTCCGCTGAGGAGAAGAGCGTAAGCTATGATGAGAAACTGTTACCTATTCTCGATGATGTGCTCACCGAAGACACATCTCCCAACAAGTTCATTCTGATCCATCTGATAGGAACGCATGCGGCCTATGACAGGAGATATCCGCCCGCCTATGATCAATTCGATGCGGCCAGCGTTGCTGCCAAAGGTCGTGACTTCTTAAACACTGACAGGAACGCTCTGATCAGCTTCTATGACAATGCCGTTCTATATAGAGTCTGCTCATAAACTAT